>Ga0209530_1000061_pt1 | contig 91408 bp, 76 predicted proteins | sample BlaSpr_A8_Ref_O1_FD_187987 | JGI IMG/M metagenome (GOLD analysis project Ga0209530, IMG submission 187987) | Forest soil microbial communities from Thunder Bay, Ontario, Canada - Black Spruce, Ontario site 2_A8_Ref_O1 (SPAdes) (version 2) | ecosystem: Environmental > Terrestrial > Soil > Boreal...
GAACAGCGTGACGGTCACCGCCAAGGACACCACCGGAGCCACCGGATCGGCCTCCTTCACCTGGACAATCAGCGCGGCCAGCGGCTGCGGCTCGCAGCAGCTGATCCAGAACGGAGGGTTCGCGACCGGCAGCATCTCACCATGGACCGCCTCATCGGGCGTGCTGACCGCCGAGTCGTCGAGTCACCCCTCCTATCCGTCAACTGACCCGTACCTGGCATGGATAGACGGCTACAGCGGCAAGCACACCGACACGCTGTCCCAGACCGTCACGATCCCCGCGACCTGCACGACGGCAACCCTGTCGTTCTGGCTCTATATCGATTCCACCGACCCGACCAGCAAGGCCTACGACACGTTCACCACGCAGGTCCTGAACTCCAGCGGCACGGTACTGGCCACTCTTGGCACCCTGTCCAACCAGAACGAGAGCAGCGGGTACGTGGAGTACTCGTACTCGATGTCGTCGTACATCGGGCAGACAGTCACCATCAAGTTCACCGGCACCGAAACCCTCGCCGACGGTTACGACACCAGTTTCTACGAGGATGACAACGCGCTGAACGCAAGCTAAGCGCCCCTGCTCCGGCCCCGGGATCCTCCCGGGGCCGGAGACACGCGCAGCACCTGTTTCATGAGCGAGCCTCGGGGCGGCAGTCACCAGCGGTGGATATCCGGCGCGTCCCCCGCTGGGGATGATGATGGCCGCACCTTGGCAGGCGATGACCGCCCCACCATACGGGCAGCCGTTGACGTAGCCGTATCAGGACTGATATCAGAAAGTGGCTGCATCGCCCGGCCTACATTACTCGGGAGGACTGGTGATCTTCGTGCTCGCCGGGTGGCGAGCCGCGCCGCCGCGCGGTACCTGTTAGTTTCTACCTGTGGATGACGACGCGTTTCTCCGCAACGTCAACGACCATCTTGGTGAACTGCCGGGAGTGAAGGCTATCGCTCTGGGAGGGTCGCGGGCCGAGGGCACGCACAGGCCGGATAGCGACTGGGACTTCTCGATCTACTACAGAGGCACCTTCGACCCGCAAGCGCTGCGTGACATCGGCTGGCCCGGCGAGGTCTCCGAGATCGGCGGCTGGAGTCCGGGCGTGTTCAACGGCGGGGCATGGCTGGAGGTCGACGGGCGCCAGACCGATGTGCACTACCGCGACCTGGACATCATTGACCGGGAGATCACCGCATCAGGTGAAGGCCGGTTCCGGATCGAGCCGCTGATGTTTCACCTCGCGGGTATCCCGTCCTATCTTGTGCTTGCGGAGCTGGCCGGTAATCGGGTTCTGCGTGGCGAGCTGCCCCGACCCGACTATCCGGCGGCCTTGCGCGAGCGGGCGCCCCAGGTCTGGTGGGGAAGGGCCGAGAGGACGTTTGACTATGCGCGGCTAAATTATGCTCCGTACGGACGGCTAGCCCAGTGCGCCGGGCTCGTCGCCCAGGCGGCATCTCAGGCCGCGCATGCGGTGCTGGCGGCGCGCGGCCAGTGGGTCACCAACGAGAAAACGCTGCTTACCCGTGCGGGGCTGCGTCAAGTCGATGACCTCATAGCTGCCGTGCAACCGGATCCCGGCACGATGGGTGATGTCGTAGACAGGTCTCGCGCACTCTGCTCGGACGCGTTGCGGGAGGCTCAGGCCCGTCGTTGATCTAAGACGACCCGCCTGGTGAGGTCCATGTACCAGTTGTCGAGCCAGGTCTGGCCGCCGTCAGTCGAGAAGGCCTGCACCCAGTGGGCCTCGTCGGGCGTGATGCCCGACCACACGTACCGCGCCAGGATCGGCACGGCGTTGTATGTGTCCTCGCCGTAAAACTCGCCGATGCCGTCCTTGAACTGTCCCATCACCGGCGGGAACAGCGTGCCGGTGCGCTTGCTGGCCCAGGTCAGCGACCACTGGCCAGTGTCCGGGTTGTACAGGCGCAGCGTCAGGCCGGAGAAGCCCTTGGTGGGGAAGGTAATCTCGTCGAAGTTCGCGTTGCCTTCGAAGTGCCGCGAAGCCTGGCTGATGCCAGGGAACTCCTCCCAGGCACTGCCAGAGTCGAGAAAATCCTTGCGCCACCGATTGGTGACATCCCAGGTGCCGGTGAAGAAGTCGAAGTCATCCATGTGAAGTAACGTAGGCCGACTCCACTGACATCTTCTGTCAGTTAATCTCCGGAAATTACCGGGCCGACGTACGTCCCCGGATAGGTCGCGGCGTCCTGGAGCAGCACCGACTGGTTCCAGGTCAGCACGAGGTGAGAGCGGTCACCGGGCGGTGTGATCACGATCTTGTGTACGGCGAGGTTCACGCCGTCACCGGAAACGCCGATCAGGTAGGTGAGGTTGAAGTGCGCGGTCCGGCCTGGTGCCAGCGTCACCGTCGAATACCGCGCGGACTGGCGCACCAGTGGCCACGTGTAATCCTGCCGGCCGTTCGCCGCGCCGATCAGGTCCACACCGGGGAAGCCCTTCATCGTGCACGATGACGATCCCTTGCTGGTGAGCTTCACCACTTGCGTGATCTGGCCGTTGGTGCCGCGCTTCGTGCCGAAGGCGTAACGCAGGCTCGCGGCCTGGCAGATACCTGCCTTCGCAGCCGTGTGCACAGTCGCGGGTGCGGCAGCCATCGCCGCCGGGGCCACCGTGAGCGCGGCCGCGGCAGCACTGACCGCCACCGCCATGGACGTCCGGAATCGCATGGGATCCATCTCCGTAGGTGTGCGTGTGCTTCGTCCGAGCGGATCGCAAGGGGACCCGTGGCGCACGAACCCCCTCTGGTGGCTGTTCGTGTGCCACGGGCTCCCTTACGCTGCCGGCGGGCGGCGCAGCCCGCGTTCTGAGCTTAGGCTCCTTTTATACGGGTGCCGGAGGGATCGAACGGGGGGCGGAGGTGGACGGTGGCGGGGTACAGGGTGCCGCCGACGTTAACCTGGTAGGAGCCCGCGCGGATGAGGTCGGGGGTGAGGACGGCGCCGTCCGGGTGACGGATGTAGGCCAGGCCTGCGCAGCCGCCGAGGGCCTCGCCCCAGGCGCCCGAGGTGACCTGGCCGACGGCTACGCCATCGCGGAGTACCAGCTCGCCGCCCCAGATCATCGCGTCGGGGTCCGTCAGCACCAGCGAGACCAGCCTGCGTGACGGGCCGGCCGAGCGGGCCTGCTCGACCGCCTCGCGGCCGAGGAAGGGGATGTCCGTCTTCAGCTTGCAGGCGAACAGCAGCCCGGCCTCGACCGGGTTGCAGTCCGGGGTCAGCTCACGGCCGAAGGCGCGGTAGGCCTTCTCCAGCCGCAGCGACTCGATCGCGTAGTAGCCGGCGTTCACGGCACCGGCGGCGGCCAGGTCCTCGTACGCACCGACCGCGAACTCCGCCGGGACATACAGCTCCCAGCCGAGCTCGCCGACATAGGTGATCCTGGTCGCGCGGACCGTGGCGTAACCGAGGTCGATCTCGCGGCTGGTGCCGAACGGGAAGCCCTCGTTGCTGAAATCGGCGCGGGACAGGCGGGACAGCAGGTCACGGGACCTCGGGCCCATAACGCCGTAGACGGCGTAGGCGGAGGTGACGTCGACCAGTTCGGCGTGGCAGCCGGACGGCATCCGCCTGGTGATGTGGTCCTTGTCACGCTCGGTGGTCGCGGCGCTGCTGACCAGCAGGAACTGGTTCCGCGTGAGCCTGGTGACCGTGATGTCCGCCTCGTAGGTGCCGCGGGCGTTGAGCATGCCGGTATAGACGGTGCGGCCCGGCTCTACGCCGACGTCGGCGGTGCACAGCCACTGCAGCGCCCGCTCCGCGTCCGGGCCGGTGACCAGGTACTTGGAGAAGCTGGTCTGGTCGAAGACGGCGACACCGCCGCGTGTTGCCCGCTGCTCCGCGGCGGACCAGGACTGCCAGTTCTGCTGGCCCCAGCCGTACTCGATGTCCGGCTGGTGACCAGGTGGTGCGAAGTAGTTGGCGCGCTCCCAGCCCATTCGGCTGCCGAAGCAGGCGTTGGCCTCCTTGAGCAGGTGATACGCCGGGGACCGGCGGAATGGCCGGGCGGTACTGAGCTCGCGGTTGGGCCACGGGATCGCGTAATGCAGGCCAAGCACCTCGCTGACCCGGTCGTGCAGCCACTGGTTGTTGCCGTTGAAGCTGGCGAAGCGGCGGATGTCGACGGAGGTGAGATCGATGCTCGGCTCCCCCGCGACGATCCACTCGGCCAGAGCCCGGCCGGCGCCGCCCGCGGACGCGATGCCGACCGAGTTGAAGCCGGCGCCGACGAAGAAATTCCTTATCTCGGGTGCCTCGCCGAGGATGAACTGATTGTCAGGGGTGAAGCTCTCCGGGCCGTTGTAGAACTTCTTGATGCCGGTCTCGGCCAGCACCGGGATCCGCGTGATCGCGCTGTCCATCAGGATCGCGAAGTGGTCCCAGTCCTCGTCAAGTAGCTGGAACTCGAACGGGTACGGCAGCGCGTCGGGCGCCACCCACGGCTTCGCGTCGGGCTCGAACCCGCCGACGACCAGACCGCCGACTTCCTCCTTGAAGTAGGTATAGCCGTCCGGGTCGCGGAGTACCGGCAGGTCGCGATGCACCCCGTCGATCTGGTCGGTCACCAAGTAAAAATGCTCGGCGGAATGCAGCGGGACCGTTACCCCGCACATCGCGCCCACCTGCTTGGCCCACTGGCCCGCGCAGTTGACGACGACTTCGGCTTCGATGTCGCCCTGGTCGGTGCTTACCCCGGTGACGGCTTGATTACGGGTGAGGATGGCGATGACCCTCGTGTGCTCGCGGATTGCCGCGCCGCGGTCGCGGGCGCCCCTGGCCAGTGCTGCGGTCAGGTCGGTGGGGTTGGCGCGGCCGTCGCCGGGCAGCCAGATCGCGCCCTTCAGGTCGGTGACCTGCATGACCGGGTAGCGGTCGCGGGCCTGCTCCGGGGTCAGCAGCTCGCACTCCAGCTGATACGCCTCGGCCGTCGCGGCGGTACGGCGCAGCTGGGTGAGGCGATCAGAGGTCCGCGCCACCGTGACGCCGCCGCAGCGCCGGAAGCCGGCGGACAGGCCGGTCTCCGCTTCCAGGTTGTCGTACAGCTCCGTGGAGTACTGCACCAGGCGGGTTCCGCTCTCCGACGCGCGGAGCTGACCGACCAGGCCGGCCGCGTGCCAGGTCGTACCGCACGACAGCTCACCCTGCTCGACCAGCAGCACATCGGTCCAGCCCAGCCGGGTGAGATGGTAGGCGACGCTGGTGCCGATCACTCCCCCGCCGATGATCACGACCCGGGCGCGGGCTGGCAGTTCAGTCATCTCGCTGGGTCTCCTCAAGCAGGCTGCCGAAATCGCTGGAGGTCAGGCCGCTGGCCGCGCCCTCGAACCGTTCCATCCCCCATGACCAGAAGTCGAAGTCGATGGTGCTCACGGCATGCTGGATCGCGCCCCACAGGGTCCAGCCGTACATGCCGGCCAGGCCGAGGAGTCTGGCCCTGGCGATCTTGCTGGGGCGCGGCCTGCCGTAATAGGCCGCGACCAGTTCGGCAAGGGCGCCCGACTCCAGATGTGCCTCCGCCCAGATGTTGCCGAGCTCGAAGCAGGCGTCGTTGTTGCCGGAGAGCTCGTAGTCGATCAGCCAGATCCTTTCTCCGTCGTCGATGAAGTTGGCGGGCAGCAGGTCGTTGTTGCAGGGGACGGTGCCGTCACGGCTGCTCGCGGCCAGCGCCCGGCCGGCCTGATCGAGGTACGGCAGCAGGTCGTCGTAGCCAGGCGGTATGCGGAAACCACGGGTGCGGACCGCTTCCCGGTATCGCTGCTGGATGGCGAACATGTCGAAGTCGTTGCCGAACCGGTTTCCGTCGTGCAGGCGGCGGCACGCCTGGGCGACGCGGGGTATGTTGCTTGGCTCAGCTACGTCCGCGCTGGTCAGGGTCTGGCCCTCGACGTATGCGATGACCAGCACGCTGTCCTGCGGGCGGTACTCGATAACCGGCGGGGCGGCGCCGGCGGCCGCGGCGGTGACCGAGTTCCGGTACTCGATGTCCCGGTCGATGGCGAGCAGGTCGCTGCCGGTGCCCGCGATCCTGGCGACGAAGCTGCCTTGCGGAGTGGTCACCTGGTAGTTGCGGTTGGTCAGGCCGCCGGGCAGCTCGCGGACCGTACGCGGCTGGCCGGCCAGGCTCGCGGTCCGGTCGAAGAGGGCGTCGATATCCGCGCGGACCACCTCCCCTGCCGCTAAAGGTATGGACCCTAAGCGAGTAATACCACCCATGTCCCTAAAGGGTCTAGACAGTTTGGTGGGGCAGACGTACGCTTTCGCCTCAAATGGCGGTCCCGTCGGTTGCAAGGGGAGGCCCCTGATATGAGTGCCGACACCTCTTCCTCAAGTACATCTTCCGGCTCGTCCAGCGAGTCTGCCGAGCGGGACTCCGCAGACCTTGCCCGGTTCGGCTACAAACAGGAGCTCAAGCGCTCGCTCGGGCTGTTCAGCTCGTTCGCGGTCGCCTTCAGCTACATCTCGCCGTCTACCGGCATCTTCACGCTGTTCGCGCTGGGCCTGACCACTCTCGGCGGGGTGTTCATCTGGACCTGGCCGGTCGTGGCGCTCGGCCAGTTCATCGTCGCGCTCAACTTCGCCGAGGTATCCAGCCACTTCCCGGTGGCCGGCTCGATCTTCCAGTGGACCAAGTACCTGGCGAGCCGGAGCTACTCCTGGTTCACCGGCTGGATCTACCTGTTCGCGGGCATCCTGACCGTCACCGCGGTCGTAGCTACCCTGCCGCTGGCGCTCATCCCCGCGCTGAACGGGCTCGGCTGGCATTCGCTGAACGCAGGCAGCCTGCACACCCAGCTGGTCGTCGCCCTGATCACGCTGGTCGTCATCACGATCCTGAACATCTACGGCGTCCGGCTGGTCGCGTTCATCAACAACACGGGCGTGCTCTTCGAGATCCTCGGCATGTTCGTGTTCGCGCTGATACTGATGGCGTTCCACAACCACCAGGGCTTCCACGTGGTGACCAACAGCGCCGGCTTCCATGTCGGGCCGAGCTCGTTCCTGGCCGCGATGTTCATGAGCCTGTTCGTCATCTACGGCTTCGACACCGCCTCGACACTGGCCGAGGAGACCCGTGACCCGCGGCGGGCCGCGCCGAAGGCGGTGCTGTTCTCCGTGGTCGGCGCGTTCATCATCGGCGGCGTGTTCCTGGTGGGCACGCTGGTGGCGATCCCGAACCTGGGCACCGCGGTGAAGGACGGGTACGGGCCTGCGCAGATCATCGAGGCGAACTTCTCCACCGGCTTCGCGACCTTGTACCTGTTCGTGGTCTCGGCGGCGATCTTCGTCTGCTGCCTTTCGATCCTGGCGTCGACCATCCGGCTCTGCTTCGGGATGGCGCGCGACAACCAGCTGCCGTTCTCCGGAGCGCTGTCCAAGGTGTCGCCCAGGCTGCATACCCCGGTCTGGACGTGCGTCGTGGTCGCGGTCGTCTCCGCGATACCGTTCCTCAAGTACTCGGGCGCCGGGACCATCGCGATCGCGGCGACCGGCATGATCTACCTGAGCTACTTCCTCGGCAACATCGTGATCATGCGCGCGCGGCTGCGCGGCTGGCCGAAGGCCCGGGCGCCGTTCCGGCTCGGGCGCTGGGGCATCCTGGTCAACGTGGTCGCCCTGCTGTACGGCGGTGCGATGCTGGTCAACTTCGCCTGGCCGCGGGTCGCCTCTAACCCGGAGCCACGACAGACCGCGGGGGCGCTCAGCCTGGGGCTCTCGTTCCTGAACCGGATCCCGATCCTGTGGACGGTGGTAGTCGTCATCGCCCTGATCGGGGCCGTCTACTATCTGCTTATCGGGAGGAGCAAGTCCTTCGCGCCCGTGCTGGCGCCGGCGGACGACGATCAGCCGGGGGTCTTATGACGTCACAGCCGCGGGCCGGGCGCCGTCGCGCCTGGCCCGCGCTGCGGACCAGCTCCCGGCAGCCACCCGAGATCGTGCGCGGGCCCGGGGCCACGGTGCACACCCAGATCGAGGACTGGCTGGCCGGCGAGATAGCCGGCGGAACGCTCGTGCCAGGCGACAAGCTGCCCACCGAGCAGGACCTGGCAACGTGGTTCGGCGTCAGCCGGATGACGCTGCGGCACGCGCTGGCCGAGCTGACCCGGCGCGGGCTGGTGACCAGGACGGTGGGCAGGCATGGCGGGACCTTCGTCGCCGCGCCCAAGCTGGAGCAGGACCTCACCCGGCTTGCCGGGTTCTCCGAGCAGCTGCGGCGGCACGGGATGGTGGCCGGCGCGCGGGTGCTGTCCGCTAGCCAGCGTCCGGCCGGGCGTGCCGCGGCGGAAGCGCTGCGGATCGGCGAGGACGACCCGGTGTATGAGGTGCGAAGAGTGCGGCTCGCGGACGGGAAGCCGATTGCGCTTGAGCGTTCGCTGTTCCCGGCTGGACGGTTTCCCGGGATGCTCGATTCGCGGCTTGACGGGTCGCTTTATGAGCTGCTCGAGACCCGGTACGGGCAGCGGCCGTACCGGGCTAAGGAGAGCCTGGAGCCGGTGACCGCGCGGGTGCGTGAGGCGGAGGCGCTGGAGGTAGCGGAGGGGGCACCGCTGATGCTCGTAGAGCGGACGGCTTACTCGCGCTCGGGGGAACCGCTGGAGTTCGCGCGGGACCTGTTCCGCGGGGACCGGACCCGGGTCGTGGTCTGGACGTCCGAGCTGGCTGACACCACCCTCGGGTGATCCGGCCCGCCGGGCGTGGGACGGGGACCACGTGGCGTTCTGGGATTAGGGTTTCTGGGGTTAGGGGCGGGCGGAGTGGAGGAGCTTGGGGACGTCTTCCATCAGGCGCTGGGTGTAGGGATCGGCGGGGTGGCCGAGGATCTGCTCGACCGGGCCGGCTTCGGCGATCTCGCCGTGGCGCAGGACCACGGCGGACTGGGCGATGCTGCGGACCAGGGCGAGGTTGTGCGTGATGAAGATCATGGCCAGGTGCCGTTCCCGCTGAATGCGACGCAGCAGCTCCACGATGGTCGCCTGGACCGAGACGTCAAGCGCCGACGTCACCTCGTCGCAGATCAGCAGCTCCGGCTCGACCGCCAGGGCCCGGGCGATCGCGACCCGCTGCCGCTCCCCGCCGGAGAGCTGGTCCGGGTAGCTGGACAGGAAGTCCCCGCTCAGCGACACGTCCTCCAGGACGCTGGCCATACGTACGGAGCGCTCGCGGCGGGACAGGCCGCTGAGCTCGCTCAGCTGCTGGTCGATGATCTGGCCGATGGTCTTGCGGGGGTTCAGCGAGGTGTACGGGTTCTGGAAGATGTACTGGATCCGGCGCAGCACGTCCTTGTCACGCTGGCGGGCGCCACGGGCCAGCGGGATGCCCTGGAAGATGATCTCGCCGGTCCAGTTGCTGTGCAGCCCGGCCACGCAGCGGGCGAGCGTGGTCTTGCCGGAACCCGACTCGCCGACGATCGCGACGCAGGTGCGCGGCGGCACATCGAGACCGATGCCGGACAGCACCTGCGTGCTGCCGTAGCTCGCGGTGACTCCCCTGATCGACAGGGCCGAGTCACCAGGCGTGGCGGGCGGGCTGGCCAGCACCGGGACGCGTTCGGCCTGGGTGACCTGGATGTCCAGGGCGCGCAGGCAGCGCACGGTACGGCCGGCCGCGATCACCGGCTCCGGTGCCTGCGTGCTGCAGGCAGCGACAGCGAAGCCGCAGCGCGCGGCGAACGAGCAGCCCGCGCCGCGGCGGCCGGGGCGTGGCTGCTGCCCGTCGATACCTGTGAGCATCTCGGCGCGCTCGGGCGACGGCACCGCGCCGATCAGGCCGCGGGTGTAGGGATGAACGGGGTCGCCGAACAGCCGGGCCGTGGAGCCGATCTCCACCACGCGCCCCGCGTACATGACCGCGACCTCGGACACCAGCCCGCTGACCACGGCCAGGTCGTGGCTCACGTAGACGGCCGCCACCCCGTAGGAACGGCACAGGTCGCGGACGGTCTCCAGGACATGACGCTGGGTGGAGACGTCGAGTCCGGTCGTCGGCTCGTCAAGTACGATCAGCGACGGCCGGCACGCGAACGCCATGGCCAGCGCGACCCGCTGCTGCTGGCCACCGGAAAGCTGATGCGGGTACCGGCGCAGCATCTCCGGCGTGGAGTCGAGGTCGACCTCACGCATGACCTCGGCGACTCGGTCACCGGCCTCCGTATCGTGGGCGCGGAGAACCTCCCGGATCTGGGTGCCCACCCGGAGCGCGGGGTTTAGCGCCGAGGACGGGTCCTGCGGCACGTAACTCACCCGGGCGCCGCGCACCGCGCGCAGCTCGCCCGGGCTCAACGTGAGCAGGTCGGTTCCGTCCAGCAGGACCTGGCCCCCGGTAATGCGCAGCCCCCGGCGGGTGTGGCCGAGCAGGGCAAGGGCCACCGTGGTCTTACCCGATCCGGACTCGCCAACCAGGCCGAGCATCTCCCCGGCCGGGACAGCGAAACAGACGTCGCGCACCACGTCGGGTCCGGTTCGGCCCATCCGGACCTCCAGGCCAGTCACCTTCAGCCGGACTGTGCTTATTTGCTCGCTCGCAGTACTCATTCGTTCGCTCACGCTATGTCCTCGATCAGAGCCGCCTGCTCGGGCCGGCGGTCAACCCCGATCGCCACGCGAGCGAACGCGTCAGTGAACGTATTCATCCCGATCGTCAGCAGCGCGATCAGCAGGGCCGGCGCGACGACCGCCCACGGGTTCAGCGCCAGGCCCTCCCGGTTCTCGTTGATCATGACTCCCCAGTTCGCGGCGGGCGGCTGAGGCCCGAAGCCGAGGAACGCGAGCCCGGCGATGATAAGAATCGAGTAGGTCATCCGAAGTCCCGCCTCCACCATGAGCGGGCTTACCAGGTTGGGCAGGATCTCCTTTCGCATGACCTTGGCCGGCCGCATGCCCTGCAACTCGGCCGCCTTGACGAAGTCCCGTTCGGACACATCGAGGGTGGCCGACCGCAGCACGCGGGCCACCTGGGGGGCATGCGAGACGCCGACCGCGAGCGTGATCAGCCACAGCTTCGGACCCAGCAGGCTGAGCAGCAGCAGGGCGAACACGAGCTGGGGGAACGCCAAGATCACATCGACCGCTCGCATGATGATCCCGTCGCTGGCCCCGCGCAGGTAGGCGGCCGCGATGCCGGCCGCGGCACCGCCGATGATGCCGAGGGCGGTCGCGCATACCGCCATGATCAGCAGGGTCCAGCCGCCGTTAAGCACCCGCGACAGAACGTCGCGGCCCAGGACGTCGCTGCCCAGCCAGAACTGTGCGGACGGCTTGCCGAAGTCCACGGTAAGCAAGGCCACGGGCGGGTTCGGGGCGACGAACGGGCCAATGACCGCGACCAGCACTACGAACAAGGTCAGCACGAGCCCGATCGCGCCGCGCGGGGTCCGGACAGCTGACCAGAGCACGGATCCGGACTGGTGCCGCCGGACCCGCTGGGCGGGCCGACGGTGACTGACGGGAGCACTGACGGTCATGGGCTTACCTGGCGATTCTTCGCCGCGGCGTGGCCAGCAGGGCGATGACGTCGGTGAGGATGTTCATGACCACGTAGAACGCGGCCAGGACCAGAACGATGAACTGGATCACCGGGATATCCCTATCGGTGACCGCGTCCACCAGCGCCTGGCCGATGCCGGGGAAGTTGAACACGTCCTCGACGATCACGATGCCGCCCGCTAGGTACAGGAAGTTGAGGCCGATGACCTGGATGGTGGGCGCGATCGCGTTCGGCAGCGCGTGCACGAGCACGACGCGCCACTCCGGCACGCCCTTCAGCCTGGCCATCTCCACGTAGTCCGACTCGAGCGCCTCGATCATCGCGGCACGCATCATCCGCAGGAGATACGGCACGATCACGATCACGAGCGTGGCGACCGGCAGGACCAGCAGCTCCGGCTGGCTCCAGGCGTAGGTGCCGGGGGGCAGCAGCGAGACCGCCGGCAGGACATGCCAGACCACCATGGACAGCAGGATGATCAGGGCGATGGCGACGACGAACTCAGGGAGCGACGTCAATGCCAGGACGACAACCGAGAGGATGTGGTCGAACCAGCCGTCCTTGCGCAGCGCGGCGATCGCCCCGAGGGACACGCCGACGAGCGCTCCGATAGCGCCAGCGACGAACACCAGGACCGCGGAGTTGATAAGCCTCGGCTCGACATAACCCCACACCGGCAGCCCGCTGACCAGGGATTGGCCGGGGCGACCGGTGAGCAGCCCGGATATCCAGATCCAGTACTGGTCGAATATCCCGCGGTTCAGGTGCAGGACGGCCTCGAGTGCTCGCAACCGGACCGGGGTCGCATTACGCCCGAGTAGCGCATACGCGGCGTTGCCAGGAAGCACTTCGGTGGCCCAGAACACCACCACTGACACCAGGAACAGGGTAAGCACGCCGATCGCCAGCCGCCGCCTGAACAGACGGGCGATCGGGCGGGCGCGGGCGGGAACAACCGCCCGAACGGGCGCCGCTGCTACGGCCATGGAAGGCCCAGCCGACCGAACACCATGCCACCGTGCTCATCGGTGACGGGGACTACCACGTCGTCGCTTCCTTCCGGGGCCTGGATGGTGGAGGGACAGGGGACACGCGGCCATCCGGTGTTCGTCCTTATTTGTACCGTAACGGTGGCATATGGGTCAGGCAATTCAAGCCATCGAGCGGTTCTTCCTCACGAGCCCGCGTGATGCTCGTGAGAGATTTGTGATTTTAAGTGATAGAAGTTGTACATGTGTCGATCGGGGACATTGTGCTGTGGGACGACTATGTCTATTCAGGGGTCATGCGTGACTGACGATGGCTTTGGGCTGCTTCTTTGGCCTCATCGGATACCAGACCTAAGCCGCCACCACTTCTGCCTTCTAGGTAAGCGCTATATTCGACTAATTCGGCTCGACGGCGGAAATTGAGGAGTCCTCATGGAAGTCACCGGATGCCCGCCGCGCGTCCCGATAAGCCTCGGTTTACCCGATTCCACGGCGCTGACCTGCGCCGATCCGCTGGTGTCATACCGGGGGCGGGCACACTAATAATTTTGTACGCGCTGAACCCTCCGGGTTCGACTGCGTTGCGCGTGCGGCATGTGAGAGCATGGCCCCTGCTGTCGTGAATACCGGGCTTTAGAGCATAAATCATACTTTCCCCCACTGTGACACAATAATAACCCATTTGTTACCAAGACCGGTGAGGGCAAGCACTCTACTGGAGGTGTTAGTTCCGTGGTTCGATCGGATGGGAATGGAGGGCTGCTGTCAGGGGCGGTGGCCCTGGACCGGCGCCAGTTCCTCCGGGGCGTCACCGTCGCAGGCGCGGCGGTTGGCGCAAGCAGCCTAATCGCGGCCTGTAGTGGCTCCTCGTCCACGAAGGCCGCCTCGACCATAGGGACTACGGTCCGCAAGCGCGGCGGCGACCTGAAGGTCGGCCTTTCCGGGAGCGATGGCGAGGACACCCTTGACCCGCACGCCGCGGAGACCTTCATCGACTCCGCCCGGGCCCAGGCCCTCTATCAGCCCCTGCTCCAGATGAACGCGCAGGCCCTATCGGAGATGGTTCTCGCCGAGACGATAACCCCGACCACGGCCTCGGAGTGGATCATCAAGCTCCGCTCAGGTATCTCCTTCCACAGCGGCAAGCCATTGACCGCGGAGGACGTGATCTACACCTTCCGGCGGGTCAAGACCGGGGGCCCCGGGGGGACCCCGTTCTCCGGTGCCAATGCCCTCGGGCCCATGGACCTGGGCGGCCTGAAGGCGCTGGACAACCTCACCGTCAAGGTGCCGTTTACCAGCCCTTACTCCAGTTTCCTTGAGCAGCTGCAGTACTGGTACTTCCTGTACATCGTCCCGGACGGGTTCAATCCGGCAAAGCAGACGCCGAACGGTACCGGGCCTTTCGTGTACCAGAGCTTCACCCCGAATCAGCGCAGCGTGTTTACTAGGAACAAGAATTTCTGGCAGTCGGGGGTTCCGTACGTGGACTCACTGACCGTCATTGACTTCCCGGATACCACGTCCCTGCAGGATGCTCTCAGCACTGGCGCGATTGACGCGGCCACGGGATTCGACGGGCCGCAACTCTCGGCGCTCAGCACGGTCAGCGGCGTGACGGCCCTTCCTTCGCACGCAGGGTCTATCACACCGTTCACGATGCGGGTGGACCAGCCGCCGTTCAACGACGTCCGGGTCCGTCAGGCAATGCGGCTCCTGGTGGACCGGCCGCAGCTCATCGACTCAGCTCTGGACGGTTACGGGGTGGTCGCCTCCGATGTCTACTCCCCAAATGACCCCGACTTCAATCACGCGCTGCACCGCGAGCAGGACATCCCGCAGGCGAAGCACCTGCTGAAGGCGGCCGGGCACGAGAACCTCACGGTGACGCTGGTGACGGCGGCCGCGTCCACGGGCATGGTGGCCATGGCGACCGTGCTGAAGGAGCAGGCCCTGGCGGCCGGGGTAACCATCAACCTCAGCGACGTCGCGGTCTCTACGTTCTTCGGGAAGAACTACCTTTCGTGGCCGTTCTCGCAGGACTTCTACAGCTACAACCCGTACCTTATGCAGGTGTCTACGTGCATGCTGTCAGCGTCGCCGTTCAACGAGACGCACACCAACAGCCCCACCCTCACCAATCTGTACGAGCAGGCGAACGCCACGCTGGATGCGTCAGTGCAAAAGGAGATCGAGTACCAGATGCAGGCCTACGACTTCAACGAGGGCGGCTACATCATCCCCGCGTTCCTTGACACGCTCGACGCCTACAGCAACAAGATTACGGGCTATGCGGCCTCCGCTTCGGGTGTGCCGCTGTCGAACCTCGACTTCGAGAATTGGTCGTTTGTCTGACCGGCGTTTCGCCAGCATGCCCGTGAAAGCCACGTTGCTGGCGTCCGGCCTCGGGTTTTCCGAGGGCCCGGTGGTCATGGGCGACGGCCGGGTCATGTTCTGCGATTGCAACACCGGCGAGCTGCTGGTCTACACCGACGGGAGCGTCCGCGCCCACGCCCGGACCGGCGGCTCGCCGTGGGGCGCGGTGCTCGGCAGCGATGGCGCGATCTACGTCACGCAAGGCGGCAACGTGCCCGGCAGCGGCGACACCAGCGCCGTTTCCGGGATCCAGCGGGTGCTCCCCGACGGGACGGCCTCGCTGTTGTTCTCGCAGGTGGCTGGTCATCCGCTCTACGGCCCGAACGACCTGGCGTTCGGGCCGGACGGCCGGCTGTGGTTCACCGAGTCCGGGTCAGAGCAGGATCTCCGCTTCGAGGTCCGCTCGCCCGGCAGGCTCTTCGCCGTCGACCCGTCCGGTGCTGGCGAGATGCTGCTCGAGCTACCCGGCGTCTGCCCGAACGGGATCGCGTTCGACGCGCAGCAGCGGCTGTACTGGACCGAGTCGCTGGCCCGCCGGGTTCAGCGACTCGATGACGGCAGGCCCGTCACGTTCTGCCAGCTCCCGGACAGCCACGTGCCCGACGGCATGGCCTTCGCGGCGGATGGACGCCTGTTCGTGGCGACCACGACCTCCCAGGGGGTCACGATCATCTCGCCGGACGGTGTGGTGCTCGACGAGATCCGGCTGGGCGAGCACCCCACCAACTGCGCCTTCGACGGGTCGGACCTCTACGTGACGGCGACACGCGAGGCCGACATCGAAGCCGCACAGCGGACCGGCACATTCTGGCGGGTCGAGACCGACGCCACGGGCCTGGAACTGATCCCCGGCCAGCTGTGACCCCAGGGAACCTAGTAGTCTCCGTGCAGTTGACGTAGGTATTCGTAGTTGCTGGGCAGTTCGCGTGCGAGCCGTTGCTGCTCGCCGCGGATCTTATCGAAAATCGGCTGCGCGCTCGCGACCGCCGCCGGGCGGTAGTCAAGCAGCGGCAACGGCTGGTCGGGGACCAGCCCTAGGCCCGCGAAGATGGCGTAGTAACTGCCATTCGTCCAGAAGTTCCTGAACTCCGCACCCGGATCACCGTAATACGTCTCGGCGGTCGCGTACGGCTGGTTAACCGCAAGCCCCGCCCGGTACAGCGCGATCTTCTCGAGAATGTTGTCCGTCAGCGCAAGCTCTTTGTTCGCGCGCCAGAAAGCGGTGTCCGTCCGCGGCGAGAAGTAGAAGTGCGCCTGAATGAAGTCGCGCGAGTCGTCGAACATGATCTCGATCTCGCGGTTGAACCCGTCGATGAGGGACTGGCTGAAGCCCCGGTCGGGGAAATGCTTGACCAGCTGGTAGATGGCACCATAAGTGAAGTGGATGCCTGTTGACTCCAAGGGCTCAAGGAAGCATGAGGAGAGCCCGATGCTTACGCAGTTCCGGACCCATGCCCGGCGGTTGCGGCCGACGCGGAAACGGATGCGGTTCAGCTGGGTTGTCTCGGAGTCCAGACCCCAGAGCCGGCAAAAGTCGTCGGCGGCCCGGTCTGGCGTCGCGAACTGGCTGGAGTAGACATACCCGGTACCGAACCTGCCGAGCAGCGGAATCCTCCACGTCCAGCCGGAGTCCATGGCGATCGCGGAGGTGTAGGGCTCGACTCCGTATCGCTCGTCGTCATGTGGCACGGGTGCGGCCACGGCACTGTCACACAACAGGTGGTCGCTCATGTCGATGAACGGCTCTTCCATCACCTTGTTGATGAGCAAGCCGCGGAACCCGGAGCAGTCCACGAAGAGATCACCGGCCAGGTGACGTCCCCCCTTGGTCAGCAACTCGGTGATGTGGCCATCGTTTCCGAGCTTGACATCGGTCATCTCGTCCTGAACATGGATGACACCCTGCTTCTCGGTGGCAAAACGCCTGAGGTAGTCGGCCACAAGCTGCGCGTCAAAGTGCCAGGCATAGCGTGTTGCCCGGGTACCGTCGCTCCACCGTGGAGCACGCAAGGCATCCATCATGGCCGGCTCCTTGAAACACGCGTAGTCGAACGCCTTGTCAGTGTTTCCCAGCCAGCGATCGCGGAACCAGTAGTGCGACAACGGCACGCCGTCGTGATTGGGGAGCAGGCCGAATGGATGGTAAAAGTGGTCGGTGCCACTCGCCATGGTCCGCGGCCCCGGCTCCGGACTGCCTTCCGTGCGCCAGTTCACGAACTTCACGGCAATCTTGAAGCTCGCATTGCACTCACGCATCCAGTCGTCCTCGTCGATGCCGAGATAGTCGAAGAAGGCGTTCTGGAGCAACGGGATCGTCGCCTCGCCCACACCAATCCTGGGGATGGTCGGGGCCTCAAGCACGGTGATCCTGATAGAGGGCGCCAGCGCCTTTGCGAGGTAGGCCGCTGTCATCCAGCCCGCGGTGCCACCGCCAAGAATTACGACATCCTTAATCCTGCGATCTTCCACGGTTTCCTCCCGGTCAGTTGCCAGTATTAAACGGAAACAAATAGACGAGCGGAATACCCACATGAATACATAGCAAACTCGGCGCCGCTCATGACTACATTCTAGGCAGAGTTTTAAGCTGCGTCAACAAAATTTATGCGTTGAACGCGGCCTTGACGACGCGCACTAAGACCACCCACGCTCTGTCACGGAAGCCTCCGGTGAGCATATTCCTGCCTCACCACCTATTTCATCTCCCGGCGTGCTGGTTGAGTAACCACCACGACATCAGCGGCGCTTCTTGAATATACAGGTGCGTTGTCTATTCCATTGCACTCGGCGATGACGAAGCACTCGGCAGCAGGCTCCCCAGGGATTCAGGTACCGGGTTTATCCAGCCGCCGTGGACGAACTCGGCGATGGCGATGAGCGTTGCGGCGCCCCGGAAGCCGCGAGCGCGGGTGATGAGCGGGTGATGAGGGGCATTGATCTGGGCGTTGAGGGGCTTCGGCCCGGCCGTTGGACGGCCGCCGCCGAGGGTGGCGCAGCTGACGTCCGTGAACCGGCTGAGGGTCCTGGCGAGCTTCACGAACTCGGGGAGCCAAGCCAGCTCACAGCTCTTCCGGAACTGGCCTTCGATCGCCTGCCAGGGGCACCCGACAAGACTCGCAGCCCCCGCGCCTCATCGGCAAATCTTGCAGCTCTCGTCACGCCGGCCACTAGGGCCTCCAATACGTGATGTAGATCACAGAGAAGCTTATCGAAGGGATCCATGCGAGACCGGTTCATGGCCAAGAAGGGTAATTTGTGGAAGTATCTTCTTGTGGAAGAAGAGGAGGTCGCATGCAGACGGAGCCATCCCCGACCCGTGTGGCCGCGGGGATTGCTTAGCAGTCGCGGTTCACCTTCCGGAAGTGGCGTCTCGCTATCCCTGATTCCCCCTATCAGCGGAGCCTACCAGGGAGGATGCTCGATCTCGACTGTGCATGCCGAGACACGTTCGCGAATCCGGCTGATCACCTCGTTTTACGCGAACCGCAAGACCCGTTTCTTGGATATAGCGTCGCATGCGTCAAAGCGTGCTCCCGCTACGCGGAACAGGGAAATAGAAGACTAAGGGGTTAGGAAATGCCAAGTCCTGGTAAATTCCTGGCAAGTCTTTCAGCGTTCGACCTTTTGGCATACGAGGAGAAGGCCGGTCGGTTCGGGCGAGCACGACTCAGAGAAGACAGAGCTCTGGTCTCGCAGATCATCAGCCTTTCTGAGGCGGCTACGATTCTGCACGACAGCTGGAGTGTCTCTAACGACAGATCATTGAACGCTAAGGTCAAGGCCTGCCGCTACTTCTTGAGTGCGCAGGAATACGTCCTGACCCACGACAAGCCCCGGTACGAACCGTATGCGATGATACTTCTGCTGCGGCATGCGCTAGGGGTAGATAGTCATCAGCCATTGCCGGTTACCCAGCGAAGGATCTGGGCCCTCTTTCATCGGATCCTGCTACAGCAAAGAGACTTTGAGATGAGGGCGCTCTCTGGCCTCTTGGAGCCGGAACGAGAGCAATTCGAATTCGGTGTCAGCAGAGAGCGGATTAAAGAGCTCGCGGCAGCGCGGGCACTCATTCCTCGCAGGTTCGGGATCGCTGCATTTCCCGGTATCGTCGAAGACGTGGGTGATCTACTCGAGATTGGAGGCGATCGATCTGGAGCCGCGATCGTCGACCATCTTCTAGTCTTTCCTCAGACCGCATGTCACGACGAGGTAGCATTTATCCGTCTCATACAGATGGCCGAGTGCCTCTTCTGGGGCACGCTCGTATTCGTGCAACGCGCACTCGTGGCGATCCATGCAGGACACCTCACAGATGCAATCCAGCTTCTCGCTGCGGCGACTGAGTTCGCCACGCCGCTTATCAAGGTCTTCCACTGCACCAAGACCATGCCGCCCGAGCACTTCCTTGGTTTTAGGGAAGCTACCGGAGATGCGAGTGCCGTCCAGTGCCAGAGCTGGCAGCTGCTCGACGCTCACGTCTATGGTGTGCTACCCGACAAGGCCCTGGTCCTCGAAGATATCCCCGAGGTCCGGCATGTGCTTGCTTTCGCGAATCCGCGTTTCACCCCGCTGGTGCACGTAGCTGGCCAGCTAGGCGATTCCAAAACCGAAACGGAACTGATCGAAGCAATAATAGGACTTGATAACCGGCTGCTGGCGTGGCGCAAGTTCCACGAAAGGAAACTCGCCGGTCGCACTGATCCAGGGTACTTGCCGCCTGAAGCTCTAGGCACAGGAGGGACATCCGGATATGGCTATCTGGCGGCTCAACGACCGCCACGAGCAGCTAGGATATCAGCCGAGCGACGCACTGGCGGCAGCTCGGCCAGTCGAGCGATATAGTACGTGCACGCTGACAAGACGCCTTCTATAGGATACGAGCATGGAAATCAATTATTCTCTCGAGTGCACGAGAAGCGCTACACTCGTGGCTCGTTACCCGGCGATGCGCTTCACGGCAGTCACCGCTACGGACGTGAACCCAGACGCATTCGAGAAGCAGGTCTGCGCCTTCGCTGAGAGGACGGTGAAATCGCTGTCGGCGGCGAACAAATCGAGGCAGAGGAATCTTGTTGAATTCGAGAGATTTTTCAAAGTAAACGAACAGAAATTTCCGCTATCCAAGCAAATAGCCAGCGCGGCTTCCCGCGGATTCCCTCCGGTTCCGAGCCCGGTCCTCGCGCTTCTGGCGCTCGAAGCCGCTACAGGAATTCTCATGGGAGTCCAGAACCTCGACGCCATAGACAGTTTCGTCGCTCTCGACTGCCTTGAATCAGCCGAAAGCTTCATCGGGATGCGCGGCGAGCACATTACAAGCACCACGGGACAGATAGTGGTGCGCGATAAGCAGGGTATCATCGCTTCGCTTTTCCGCGGACCAGACAAGCGCACTTCCGTACAGCCGAACGGAAGGAACCTGCTCTTCTACGTATTCGACACAGATACCGGCCTCGGAGAAAGTCATGACCGTGCGGTAGAGGAGATTACTCGTCTCTTCCCGCCCAACATTGCAGAAGCTTCGGTTCTTACCGCAAGTTGAATCTCAGCCCGAGATCACACCAGCTCCGACAGGGCCAGTGCGTATTCCCCACGTGGATCGGTCCACCAGCGGAGGAGGGAGAATCCAGCACGTTCAAGCTCTGTCTGGATGCCATCTCGCCGGAACTTTGCCGAGATGGACATCTGAATCCGTTCTCCGGCTGCGAAATCCACAGACAGGTCGATTTCCGACAAGCGGACGACCTGGCTGGTTCGTGACTGTAGCCACATTTCCACGCGCTCGGCCTCGTCATTCCACGTGACAACATGGTCAAAAGCGTCCAGATTGAAGTCAGCACCAACGTTGGCGTTTAGCACGGCAAGGAGGTTGTTGCTGAATTCGGCCGAGACTCCCGCCGAGTCATCATATGCGGCCACAAGTCTGGCGGGATCCTTGACGAGGTCGACGCCGAGCAATAGCATATCGCCCTGATCGAAGGCGCCACGGAGCGTTCGAAGGAATTCGGCGCGCTGACCTGGCATTAGCTGACCGATGGAGCCACCGAGAAACAGCACAAGCCTCGGTGAAGGGGACGTGTGCGCCGCAAGGATCTCAGCCTGCGTTTCGAAATCGGCGAGCACGGCCCGCACGGACAAGCCGGGATATTCGGTTATGAGTCGCGACCCAGCCGCCACGAGGGCCGACTCGCTAATATCGATCGAGGTGTAGGCCTGAATGGTACCTGCCCGCCGAAATGCGCGGAGCAAGATATGGGTCTTATCTGAGGAACCGGACCCAAATTCTATGAGGCCGCTTGCCCGGGTAGCCGCTGCGATTTCGTCCGCGACGGTATCGAGGATGCCGCCCTCAGCCCTAAAAGGATAGTACTCAGGGAGCTGAGTAATCTTTTCATAGATTTCGCTCCCCTTGGAATCGTAAAGCCATTTTGAGGGAATGTACTTGGGTGATGCAGTTAGCCCTTCTTTCGCATCTGCGCGGAGCGCGCTTGTGAGGAAATCCGGTGGCAGGAGCCGGTCCAAACAGAAACCAGTCATCTCGGTGTCCTCTCTCTATCCTTAGGGGAAATCCGTCAGCACAATTGTGGCATAGCTGGCCAGGACGCACACATCTTCCGATGCCGTCATCCCGGGCCTGGTATCGTCCCGGACCTAGTGCCGCTGATGGCGCTGATGGCGCTGGCGCGGGCGTGTCGGGCGGAGCTGATCGCGGAGCTTGCTTACGGCTAGCCGGTACACCAAGCTCATAGTGTGACAGAGCAGACCATTCCCGGGGCGCAAGAGGTCCGGGTTCCCGAGCCGAGCCTGACGCCGGAGACCGTCCTCGCTCGGGCGCGGGGGCTGATCCCGGCCATCCGCGAACAGCAGGACGAGGCGGAAAGGCTCGGGCATCACACGGCTGAGCTCGACAAGAAGTTCACCGAGGCCGGATTCTACCGGATCGTGCAGCCGAAGCGATTCGGAGGCTACGCCTTCGACGTGCTGACCTACTGGAAGGTCATGATGGCCGTGGCGGAGGGCGACCCGGGGACCGGGTGGGGACTCTGCATCAGCGCGCAGGTGGCACACGCGCTCGGCGCCTGGTTCGGCGAGGCCGGCCAGCTAGACCTGTTCGGGCCGGACGGCGACTTCAGGTGCTCGTACCGGGCGGTGCCGATGGGGACCGCGAAGCCGGTGGACGGCGGGTACGTGGTGAAGGGGACATGGGATTACTGTTCGGGTTCTGGTCACGCGACCCACTTCATGGGCGGCGCGCTCGTGCCCGGCCGGGAGTCCGAGGGGATGCTGACGATCTGCACGCCGATCGAGAACGTCACCGTGCTGCCCGACTGGGGCGACGGCGCCATCATCGGGATGAACTCGAGCGGGTCCAACAGCGTGCTGGTGGAGAATGTGTTCGTTCCCGAGCACTGCACCTGCCCGAGTGACTGGACGCACAACACGACCACCGCCGCACCTGGCATGGCGCTGCACGATGAGCCGCTGTTCTGCGGCCGGGTGTACACGCTCAACCATGCCAGCGTGGTGATCCCCGTGATCGGCGCGGCGCGCGCCGCGCTTGATGAGTTCGAGCACATCATCGTGACGAAGAAGACGTCCTCCGCGCCGCAGGTGCCCCGGTATACGGTCGAGGAGTACCAGCGCCACTACGGGCAGGCGCTGGCGCTCATCGATAGCGCCGAGGCCATCATCTACCAGTGCGGCGAGCGGTACATGGAGCTTGCCGAGCGGTGGCACCGTACTGGTGAGCCATTTTCTCGCGAGGACGACGCCCGGATGTTCACGATGATCCAGGTCGCGGCGCGGATGGCGGTGCGGGCGACCGGTGAGCTGTTCGCCGCGGCGGGGTCGTCGGCTGCGAAGCGCGGCGCCCGGATGCAGCGTTACTACCGGGACGTGTCGGCCTACATCGGACACATTTCCGCGCGGCATGACGTCATCACGGCGGACGTGGCGCGCATCCACTTTGGCCTACCGGACGACCTTTTCTAGGCGCTTCCCTCGGCCTCTACTGAATGTTCGCGAGCAGGACTCGATGGAGGACTTGCCGTGTCGCCCGGGGCTTGCGCGAGGGAGTCTTGCATCGTGGCGCTGACGGATTCCAGCACGACCAGGACGAGCAGGCCTGCCACAGCCATCGCGGCGGCACCGACGCGGAACGCGAGCGCATACCCGTCGGTCTGCGCGACCGCCGCCGGCACTCCGGCATGAGCCTGGTGCTGGGTGTACCTGATCGCGAGCGTGACCAGAGCGGCCAGGCCGAGCGCCGCGCCTATTTGCTGCATGGCGTTCTGCACTCCGGAGGCCAGACCCGAGTCCTGGCCGGTCACCTGATGCAGCGCGCCGCTGATCAGGCCCGGGTAGCACAGCCCGCTGAAGCCCCCGTACACGATGATCCCGGGAAGCATCCCGCCGGCGTAGGAAGAATCGACGTGGATATAGCTTGCTACCCATAGTCCCACCGCGCTGCCGAGGTAGCCGATGGCCAGTATCACCTTGACGCCGAAACGCGGCATCAGCCTGGTGCCCAGTATGATCCCGCCGGGTATCGTGCTAAGCGGGAGGTTCAGTATCCCGGCCCGCAGCGGCGAGTAGTGAAGCACCTGCTCCATATAGGTGTTCAGCATGACGACGTAGCCGATGAACGCCGCCCAGGTGACCATGCTCAGAACGTTGGAGGTCACCCGGGTGCGGTTGGCCAGGAACCGTACCGGGATCAGCGGATCAGACGAGTGGGTTTCCACCACAACCATGACCGCCAGCAAGCCGACCCCGCCGAGCAGCGGCAGCAGCACCTGGGCGGACCCCCACGAATAGGAAGCCGCCTGCAGCAGGCCATAGACGACGGCCATCAGTCCGCCGGTCGCCATGACGGCCCCGAACGGGTCGATCCTCTGGCGATCGCGGACCATCCGGCTCTCCGGCAGCAGGCGCGGCACCGCGCGTGCCGCGAACAGCACGACGGGTACGTTGATGTAAAAGATCCATCGCCAGTCCACGTCGGTCAGCGCGCCGGAGATCACCGGACCAGATGTCCCGGCGATTCCGGACATGCCGAACCACACCCCCAGAGCCTTCACCCGCTCCCGGCTGTCAGGGAACAGCACGGGGATCATGCCCAGCGCGGCCGGCGCGGCTAGCGCCTCCCCGGTTCCCTGCAAGAACCGGCTGGCGACCAGCATCGATGACGAGACCGCCGCGCCACACATCGCCGAGGCCACGCCAAAGACAAGCACGCCGGCCAGGAACAGCCGCCGACGGCCGAATATGTCGGACAGCCGCCCGCCCAGCAACAGGAACCCGCCGGCCGTCAGCACGTAGCCGCTGATCACCCAGGCCACACCCGAATGGGAAAAGTGCAGGTCGGTCTGGATCTTAGGGAGAGCGACGACTACCGAGGACAGGTCGAGAGCGAGCATGAACTGCATGGCTGCCAGTACAACCAGCGCCCGCCACCGTCGCGAGTCTGGCACCCCGGCCTGCCCGGACGAGTCTCGTTGACCCTGAGTCACGGTAAGGAGCCACTCCCTCCGTTCGACGGCCCGGATCGCTGCGTGACCGGGACACGCGACCCCGAGGTCAGGAGCTGACGTTAACCTCGCTGCTGGTCATCCCGGAGTCATACATCAGCGCGGCGACCCGCTGTACCTGGCCGACGTTCAGCGATGTCGGATACGTCCCCAGGGTGACCAGTGCCGCATCATCCTTGCTAATGTCCGTTAGGCCCGGCAGCACGGTCTGTACGGGCCCGCGCTGGGCACAGTCAGACTGAGCCTGGTCCAGCGCCGCCTGGAATGCCTGCACGTTGGCAGCGTTCGCGTTCGCGTAGGAGGCCAGGCTGAAATAGCCGGACATCGGCAGCCCGGACGTCACGCCGCTGGTCACGTCCGCTACCTCGACCGCCCCGAGCTGTTCCTCTGCCTCCAGGATGTAGGGCTCGGTAGCCAGGATCGCGCCCACCTGGTGGTTGCGGAGTGCTGAGATCATGTCCTGCTCCGGCATCGCGTCCCAGTCAACGGTGCTCGTGCTCACACCGTCGTCCTGCAGGACCTCGTCCGCCGCCAGGGTCTCGATGTTGTACGGCAGCCCTGTGTTGTCCAGACTCGGCAGGGCACTGGGCGGCGTCGCCACCTGGCCCGCGGTGTCTAGCCGCTGCGCCGTAGTCACGTTCGAGCCGGGCAGGGTGAGGATCTCCATTGAGTTGGCGGCCGCGTCGTATCCGTCGGCGATGAGCCGCAGCGAGACGTGACCCGTGGACTGCTCGTAGAAGAAGTCCGTGTAGTCACCGGCCGCGATCTGGACCTGACCGCTGGCAAGGGCCTGGTACTCGAGGCTGAGCGAGGAATACTTCTTGATGGTGACGTCCAGGCCGTGCTGCTGGAAAAGCCCTTCCTCGGACGCGACGCTCAGCGGGGCATTCTCGATACCGGGCACCACGGCCACCGTGAACGACCCGCTCCCCATCGCTGTGCCCGACCCGCCAGCACTACAGCCAGAAGCCAGCACGATCACCGGCACAGCTACCATCGCGGTGCGCACAGCCGAAACACGGACATTGGCCCAGGCCAGACGCATGAGGACCCCTCTAAAGCACAGGATTAGGATGTTTGCGGACACAACCATAGCGCGGGACGATACCGCGGGGCTGCCAAGCTGCGACGACGCTAGGGTACCCAAATAGTGACGTTTTGTCTCGATTTACGCATAAGCAAGCGTTAGAGCGACCAAACCCATTAACCCGTCACACGGAACACAATTGAATCAATCTGTCACACGGAACACTTTCGATTTAATCTGCCACACAAGCCACGCTTGAAACTCCTGGCTGGGAGCGGGGTCGCATGACGACCGTCCGGAAGCTGACAGAACGCGACTGGCTTGCGTCCTCGAACCACTGGACCCGGCGGCCCATCGGTCCAGACCACCGAGGACAACACCAGTTCGACCTTCCCATCGGGCGGCACGCACTGGATTCCAGAACGGCGCTAGTATCGCCGGTGCCGGGCACGTCGCCGCCTTGGGTCACGCAGATCGCGCCATCGCTGCCGAGCAACCCGCCCAGGGCGAGTCGCCAGTGCACACAGCCCCAACACGGACATTTCCCCAGGCCAGACACACAAGGATCCCGCGAAAACGCAGAATTCGGCCGTTTTGCGGACATAACCATAGCGCGGGACAATACCGCGGGGCTGCCAAGCTGGGACAACGCCAGGCACCCAAATACTTATGTTTTGTCTCCATTTGTGTATAGGCAAGCGTTAGAGTGATCAGGCCCATAACCCGTCACACAGGGCACGCTTGAATCTCCTGGCTGGAAGGGGCAACCCGTGTCGGTTCCGTTGCGGCATCCGCATGTCGCTGGATTTTTGCTGGTCACATGGTGAAGGGCCCCGGCGCTGTGATGTCCAAACCCCGTACGGCGATCCGGCGGGGGTCGCGTGACGCGACCCCGGACGCTTCCGCCACCCCCGCTTCGGCCGGGGCCACGCCCGACGTGTTTCCCGCGGCGCCCGGCGGCGGCCAGCAGCCTGCCGGGGCGTCGGCGCCCCGGCCGGCCGGCCGTCGCGCGCTGAAGAACTGGCGGGTGCGATCACGGCTCATCGTGCTCGTCATCATCCCGACCGTCACCGCCGTCGCGGCCGGTGGCGCCTTCATCGCCACATCCGTGGGGAACGCCCTTACCTACCAGCGCGTCCTGACGATGGCCGAGCTGAACGGCAAGATAACCGGCCTGGTACAGGCCCTGCAGAACGAACGCGAGGACACGGTCCAGTACATCGTGCTCAGCGGCGGCAATGGCGGCCGAGGCGCGCCTGTCTCTGTCTCCGCTTCCTCACAGGTGATCCCGGCCGGACCGGAACTCGATCTGCTAAGCAACGACTACGCGGCCACCACCGGCTGGGCTGATCAGGTTAAGACCCTGGCCAGCGGCATCGGCGGCTCGTACCCGGCGCTTGAGCAGGGGGACGCGCAGGCAGCGATCACCGCCATCGGCGACCTGCCCGCGATCCGCAGCGCAGCGACTACCACCCAGATTCCCGCGCAGAGCGTCATCACCGAGTATGCGCTGGTGATCAGCACGCTGCTGGACGCGGAGAGCCAGATCGGGGTCGGCAGCAGTGACTCAACACTGGCGGGGGATGTCCGCGTACTCGGCCTGATTTCCAGCATGAAAGAGCAAGCATCACAGCAGCAGGCGCTGCTCACCTCGAGTCTCGCGTCCAACCTGGTCAACCTGGGGACATTCGGGCCGAGTCAGCAGACGGCGATTACCGAGGCCCTGACTGAACAGCAAGGTGACCTGGAAGAGTTCGACACGGTCGCCTCGGGCGACCAGCAGCAGGTATACAACAACGCGCTGTCGGGCACGAACGTCGTGCAGGCACAGTCGCAAGAGCAGCAGGCCATCTCGCTGGCGTCGAGCGGGTCGACGCTCGCCACCGACCCCACGATCTCGGACGCCAGTTCCGCGCTCTCGTATGTGGTCGGCGGCATGCGATCGGCGGAGGAGCAGTTCGCGGACGCGACGATCTCCCGGAGCCAGACGCTGCACAACAGCGCGATCACGTCGACAATCCTGTTCAGCCTCGCGGTCATCCTGCTGCTCACGATCGCGCTGATCGCCACGACGCTGATCGGCCGGTCCATGGTGCGGCCGCTGCGCAGGCTGCGGAACGAGGCACTGGACATCGCGGGAACCAGGCTCCCGCAGATGGTCCAGCGGATGAGCGAGACCGACGGGGAGACCATCCCGCTCGAGGTGGAGCCCATCGACGTGGATTCCTCCGACGAGATCGGCGAAGTCGCCCGGGCCTTCGACCAGGTACACAGGGAAGCGGTGCGGCTGGCAGCCACCGAGTCGGCGCTGCGCGGCAACGTCAACGCGATGTTCGTCAACCTGTCCCGCCGCAGCCAGACCCTCGTCGAGCGGCAGATTCGCGTCATCACCGGCCTGGAGCGCGGCGAGCAGGACTCCCAGCGCCTAGCGAGCCTGTTCCAGGTAGACCACCTCGCCACCCGTATGCGCCGCAACTCGGAGAACCTTCTGGTCCTCGCCGGTCACGAGCTCTCGCGGCGGTGGAGCCGGCCAGTGGGGCTGGTAGACGTGCTCCGCGCGGCGGTGTCGGAGATCGAGCAGTACGAGCGGGTCACGCTGAACGTGCAGTCCGCGATCTCGGTCCGCAGGGAAGCGGTGAGCGACGTGGTGCACCTGACCGCGGAGCTGGTCGAGAACGCGACGTCGTTCTCCGCGGCCGAGACCCCGGTGACGATCTCGGCCTACCTGCTGAGCAGCGGCGGGACCCTGGTCGAGATCACCGACCACGGCGTGGGCATGACCGGCGATGACATCGCGCACGCGAACTGGCGGCTGGACAACCCGCCGATGGTGGACGTGGCGGTCTCCCGCCGGATGGGCCTGTTCGTGGTCGCCCGTCTGGCCGCACGGCACGGGATCCGCGTCCGGCTGCGCGCCGCGCCACCTGGTGGCCTGATCGCGCTGATCTGGCTGCCCGACAGCGTGACCACGCAGGAGACGAGCAGTCCTGGTCCGGTGCAGTCCGTTCCCGCGGTTGCGGGAGACGGAGCTTCGGCCGGCAGCAGCATCCCGAGCTTTACTGGCTTCGGCGGGTTCGGCGACAAGGCCGGGGCAGGCGTCAGGGATGCTGGCCACGGCATGCCGGTGCGGGAGCCCGGCCGGAGCACGGACGTCGGCCGTGGCCCGGGTACCGGACGGCCCAGTTTCACGCCGGCGCAGACACCGCAGCGGGAAGACCTGGGCATGTCCAATCCGGGTCAGCAGCAGCCCGCAGGGGACCCCGCCGAGGAATCCGAGCGCTGGGCGGCGAATACCGGGCTCCGGCCCAGGATCGGCGACCGTCTGCGTGCCGCCGGGCTAGCCGCGGGCACCGGGCCGCAGGACTACAGGCAGCAGAACTCCGCCCCGCAGGACTATGCACCGCAGGACTATGCACCGCAGGACTACGCACCGCAGGACTACGCACCGCAGAACCCGGCGGCACAGAACTCCGTGCCGCCGCAGGACTACGTGTCTGTGCCGGACTACGCGCCTGCTCCCGCGCCGGACTACGCGCCGCCACAGGAGTACGCGCCGCTGGACGCACAGCCCGCTCAGAGCGCGTACTCCGCCCCCGAGACCACCCAGCATCTCCGCACGAACGGCGGCATATCCGCCTGGCAGGACAGCACGCCACCCGGCGAGACGGTCGTGCCGCCTGTTCCCGCGGACAGCCACGCAGGTAACGAGCGGCTGCCGATCTTCGACGCGGTAGAGTCGCAGTGGTTCCGCCGCGGGCGGGGAGCCCTTGGCAGGTTCGACAAGATCAGCAACACCTGGTCCTCGCCGGCCGATGACGGCTGGCGCGCCGCCGAAGTGACGACGGCACCGGCCTCAGACGGAACGACGTCTGCCGGGCTGCCTAAGCGGTCGCCGCAGGCGAACCTCATTCCTGGGACCGTCGCCGCGGCAGCGGCCGGTCAGCAGGCGAGCGCGGCAGCACCTCTTCCCGCGCCGCCAGAGAGGTCACCGGCGGAGACCCGCGATCGCTACTCCAGCTTCCAGCACGGTATCCGCCAGGCCCGTGCCGCGACCAGCGAGGACCCCAACGGAGGAGAGGGCACGGCCTCATGAGGCAGCACGACCTTGGCCACACTCAGAGCCCGAAGGAGCGGTGGTGACTGCACTCGCGCGCCCGACCCAGGACCTAAACTGGCTGATTACGAGCTTTGTCGAGGGGGTACCGCTTGTCGCGCATGCGATCGTGGTGTCCTCGGACGGGCTTCCGCTTGCCTACTCGGACGGATTTCCTCCGGACCGGGTAGATCAGCTCTCCGCTGTGGCGTCGGGGCTGACCAGCCTGACGCAGGGCGCCTCTCGGGTGTTCGAGGGCGGCCTGGTCAATCAGACGGTGGTGGAGATGCAGCGCGGGCTGATGATCGTGATGGCGATCAGCGACGGCTCGAGTCTCGCGGTGCTGGCGGCAACGGACTGCGACATGGGGATAGTCGCATACCAGATGGTGCTGCTGGTCGAACGGGTCGGCAAGGTGCTGACTCCCCAGGTGCGCGGCGCTCAGTAACCCGGATGATCCGCAGAGGATGATCGACAGTGACAGGAGACGCCGGTGTCGATCTCAAACCATGACGACCGGATGCCCGGTAGAGACGGCCGCCATCCGCCGATGGATGACTTCGTACCCATGTCGGACGACGGAGACTTCCTGGTCCGGCCCTATGCGGTAACGAGGGGACGGACCGAGCCGCGGTCGAAGCTGGAGATCGAGGCGATGGTCGTGGCTGTCTACTACGACGCGCGCGATCAGTCGCTGCTCAGCCCGGAGAGCCAGGCGATCCTGGAGACCTGCCGGAACTGGCGGTCAGTAGCCGAGATCGCCGCGGTACTGCAGATGCCGCTGGGCGTGGCGCGGATCTTGATCGCTGACATGGCAGCGGAAGGCAAAGTACGGATTCACCAGCCCAACCACGCTCAGGGCTCCCCGGATGTCAAGCTGCTTGAAAGGGTGCTCAGTGGACTTCGCAAGCTCTAGAGCGGTCTCGGATGTGGCGGATTCCGCCATGACGTCCGTGAAGATCGTCGTGGCGGGCGGTTTCGGCGTGGGCAAGACCACGTTCGTCGGCTCGGTGTCTGAGATCACGCCGCTGACCACCGAGGCCGTGATGACCTCGGCGTCCGATGGCGTCGATGATCTGCGGCACACACCGGACAAGACCACGACGACCGTGGCGATGGACTTCGGCCGGGTGACGCTCGACGACAGCCTGGTGCTGTACCTGTTCGGCACGCCGGGACAGCACAGGTTCTGGTTCATGTGGGACGACCTGGTCCACGGAGCGATCGGGGCGATCGTGCTGGTTGACACTCGCCGGCTGGCCGACTCGTTCGCGGCGGTGGACTACTTCGAGTCGGCGGGCCTGCCCTTCATCGTGGCGGTGAACGGGTTCAACGGCGACTTCCCGCACCAGGTCGCCGACGTGCAGGATGCGCTGTCGATCAGCCCGCACGTCCCGGTAATCCTGTGCGACGCCCGGCAGCGCCGCTCCACCACCTACGCCCTGACCACGCTGACCGAGCACGCCCTAACCGTCAAGCTGGGCCCCCGCTAGCGACGGTTCGCGCCTGCCCGTAGCGCCGTTTAGCCGGAAGATCCGCGCCCGGCGGAAGAAAAAGAGTCATTTTGCCTCTTTTTCTTCCGCCGGGCGTCTTTTTTCCGTCTGGATCGGCTGCGAGTGGGGGCGGGCTTCCGGCTGCGGGGCGTGCTTCCGGGCGGGGCGTGCCGGGCATAATCCCGGGGTTGCTTTAGTTGTACGGTCAGAATTATTATGCTGCTACAACGATTGGGGCCCCGGGATGCCTGAGCTGTCGTACCGGCGGCGGATGCTGGTGCTGGTCATCTGTGCGATGAGCCTGCTCATCGTCGGCCTCGACGTGACGATTGTCAACGTCGCGCTGCCGTCGATCCAGCGGGACCTGCACGCCCAGGTGTCCGGACTGCAGTGGATCATCGCCTCGTACACCCTGGTCATCGCCAGCCTGCTGATGCTGTCCGGGTCCACCGGCGACCGGCTCGGCAGGCGGCGCACGTTCCAGGTGGGCCTGGTGATCTTCACCATCGGGTCGTTCCTGTGCAGTGTGGCACCCAGCCTCGGCTGGCTGATCGCCTTCCGGATGCTGCAGGCGGTCGGCGGGTCGATGCTGAACCCGGTGGCCATGTCGATCATCACCAACGTCTTCACCGACCCGCGGGAGCGCGCTCGCGCGATCGGCGTATGGGGTGCCGTCTTCGGGCTGAGCATGGCCCTCGGCCCGGTCCTCGGCGGGCTGCTCGTGGACACGGCGGGCTGGCGGTCGATCTTCTGGATCAACATCCCGATCGGCATCGCCGTGATCATCGCGACGCAGCTTTTCGTTCCGGAGTCGAAGGCGGCCCACGTCCGGCGCGTCGACCCGATCGGCCAGCTCCTGGTGATCCTCACGCTGGCCTCGGTCACCTACGCGATCATCGAAGGCCCGTCACACGGCTGGACCTCGACTGAGATCATCGGGTTCTTCGTCCTCTCCGCACTCGCCGCGACGGCGCTCGGCTGGTATGAGACCAGGCGGGATGAGCCGCTTATCGACTTCAGGTTCTTCCGCAGCGTGCCGTTCGCCGGCGCCACCGTGATCGCGGTCTGCGCGTTCGCGACGATGGGCGCCTTCCTCTTCCTCGGCGTGCTGTACCTGCAGGATGTGCGCGGGCTCGACGCGCTGCACTCCGGCCTCTGGCTGCTGCCTGCCGCCGCGATGACCCTCATCTTCGCGCCGATCAGCGGCCGGATCGTCGGCTCCCGCGGCCCCCGGATCCCGCTGCTGATCGCGGGCGCGGCGATTACCGCGGGCGCCATCATGGCGACCCGGCTGACCGCGGCGACGCCCGCGCTCTACGTGCTTGGCGCCTTCCTGGTGTTCGGCATCGGCAACGCGATGGTCAACGCGCCCATCACCAACACGGCGGTATCCGGCATGCCGCGAGCCCAGGCCGGGGTGGCGGCCGCGATCGCCTCGACCAGCCGGCAGACCGGAAGCTCGCTCGGAGTGGCGCTGACCGGCTCCATCCTCGCCTCATACACCGGGCGGGGCGCCTTCGGCGCCGGGTTCACCCACGCCAGCCACATTGCCTGGTGGCTGGTGGCCGGGTTCGGCGCTGCGGTACTGATCCTCGGCGCGGTAACCTCGGGACGGTGGGCGCGCGGCACCGCGCAACGCACAGCGAGCCTGCTCGATCCGGTCCCCGGCGTGCAGGAGACAACAGAGGCTGGAGTGCGGTGAACGACGAAGCGGCACGCGTGTGGCAGGGCCTGCGCGCACTCGTGCACGAGAGATATGACCGGCGCAAGGAGGTGGCGGACGCGCTCGGCATGAGCTTCATCCGGGCCAAGGCACTCCGCCACCTGGCCACCGACGGGCCGATGTCGATGCGTAGGCTCGCCGCGGCGCTGGCCACCGACGCGCCGTACACCACGCTGGTCATAGATGACCTGGTGAGCCGCGGCCTGGTCCAGCGGACCGAGAACCCGGCAGACCGGCGTGCCAGGATCGTGCGGAACACCCCGGCCGGCGCCAAGGCCGCGGCGGACGCCGAGGAAATCCTCGGCGAGCCGCCCGCACCGCTGCTCAGCCTGAACCCTGAAGACCTCGCCACCCTCGACCGCATAGTCGCCGCCCTCCTTGACACCTCCCCCGACATACCTCACGCCACAAATCAGAAATCCTGATCACGGGAATGCTCGCGGGGGCCCGGTGGGGATGGTGCTGGTGGTGCGAGGGGTGACGCAGGACGTAGCACACAGGCCGTTCTGAGTATCTGTACTTATGGCGGTCGAGTAGCGGGGTGAGTAGGCGCGCGGATGTGCGGCGAGGCTGGCGCTGGCTGAATGGCTGTCATGACTGAGGCATACATCACCGGCACCGGCAGCTTCCTGCCCGGCGAGCCGGTCAGCAACGCGGAGCTGGCGGCCCGCTTCGGCGACGGCACCAGCCGGGACACGGTCGTGCGCGACCGGGTGCTCGCCGCCAACGGGATCCGCACCCGGCATTACGCCGAACCGGGCATGCTCAACGAGGAACTCGCGGCGCGGGCGGTCCAGCGCGCTCTGCAGGACCGGGGCCTGCGGAGCAGGCAGGTCGGGATGCTCGCCACCGGCACCACCCAAGGCGACCTGCGCGTCCCCGGGTTCGCCTCGATGGTGCACGGACGGCTGGGCGGAGGCCCGTGCGAGCTGCTGTCGGCCGGGGGCGTATGCGCCTCGGGGATGGCCGCGCTCAAGGCCGCGGTGTCCGCCGTCAGGCTCGGCGAGCATCCCGTGGCCGTCGCCACCGGATCCGAGCTGGCCAGCCGCTGGCTGCTCGCCGGCCCGGCCACCACCGCGGACACCAGCTTCCTGCGCTGGACGCTGTCCGACGGCGCGGGCGCGGTGGTAGTGGAACCCGAGCCGCGACCGGACGGCCTGAGCCTGCGGGTGGACTGGATGCACCTGGTCTCGCACGCGCACGACCACCCGGTGTGCATGAGCGCGGGGCCCGAGACCTCGCTGCGGCAGGACATGTCCATGCTGCCTGAACTGGTCGACCTCGGCGTGGCCGAGTTCTGCGCCCTGGTCAAGGCGGGACGCATCGACCCGGACACCGAGCACATCCTGTGCCACTACAGCGCGGGGCACTTCCGGCATAAGCTGCTCGCCCGGCTTCGTGAGGAAGGCTACGACCCAGCCGGCAAGCAGCTGTTCTCGAACCTGGAGACGGTCGGCAACATCGGCGCCGCGAGCATCTTCGTCATGCTGGACGAGGTGCGGCCGACGCTGGCTCCCGGCGACCGCGTCCTGCTGGTGGTGCCGGAGTCCGGCCGGTTCTCCCTCGCCTTCGCCCAGCTGACCTGCGTGGGCCCGGACAAGGACCCAAGCCCGGCCGAGCTGGCGGCATCGCCGATTCGGCACCGTGACCTGGCACAGGTATGGGCGGAACTTGAGCGCTCCCTGGCCCGCGTGCCTGTCGTCCGCCGCATCGAGGACGGCGCCGCGACGCTCGAGGACTACCGCAGGCTCCTGCTCAACCTCCGCCAGCAGGTCATCGATGGCGGCCGGTGGATCTCCCTGGCCGCGGCGAACTTCTCCGCGGACCTGTTCTGGCTGCGCAGCGCAGCGATCCAGCACGCCGCGGCGGAGCACCGCGACTTCCTGCTGCTGGAACGCGACTACGCGAGCGTCGGCGGCGACCCGGCGGCAATCGTCGCTGCCGCGCCGAACATCGGGTCGGCCGCACTGTCCGCCTTCGTCTTCCACCGGGCCGGTCAGCCGGACCCGGTCGACCTCCTCGGTGCCATGTTCATCATCGAAGGCCTCGGCCTGGTCAAGGCCGGCCGCTGGGCGGACCAGCTCCAGCGCACGCTGAACCTGAACGAGGATCAGGTGAGCTTCCTCCGGTACCACGCGGAAGGGGACGACGAGCACTTCCAGCTCCTGCGGGACGCGCTGCGGCTGCTCCCCGACGACGCCCTCCCCCGGATCGTGAAGACCGCGCGGGTGGTCGCGCGGCTGTACGCCCTGCAGCTTGAGGAGCTGGACAATGCCTGAGTCAATGCCTGACCTGTGGCAGACGATGCTGGCCGACCCCTCGATTCCGATCGACCGCGCCACCCTGCAGCTGGTGATCAGCGACCAGCGGCGCCCGAGTCGCACGTACCTCTATCCCTGGGTACGTCTGCTGTCCAGGGCGGCGGTCACGGTTATCGTGGGCGTCAAGCGATGTCTGCCGGTCCGGTTCGCCGCGCACGCCACCATGGACCGGATGTGCCTGTGGTTCCTGCGCCGGTTCGTCTCCCCCACCGCCGTCACATTGCTGATCAGGCATTTCATCGTAGAGACGAACCTGCTGAACTTCTGCGTCCGCAACGCCGGCCTCGCGGATCGCGTGGAACTGCGCCCGGTCACGCTGGCCGGCCTCGGCAACGGCGCCGTGATCGAGCACGACCTGAACGTCTACCGCGTCCTGTCCGCGGCCGGCAGGGCCACCGGGCCGGCTCTCGACTTCTCCATGCTCGACATCCCGGAGATAGATCCCGAGCGGGGAACCCGCCGTCTTGTGAATCTCGATATCCAGACCGCGCTGTGCCTGATGAACATCCCGTTCGCGTTCTGCCTGACTCCGGCGCAATACCGCCGGGCCGTGCATTCCCTGCGCCTGGACAGCTCGCTGCTCGCCATCGTCGCCGCGCTCACCGGCGATCCGTCGTTCCGGTCCTGGCAATCCGGCCCGCCGCCGGTGCGCGTCGACAGCAACGTCGACGTCCCCCGGCGGGTGTACGAGCACGCGGTGCTCTGCGAGTGCGTCCATGCCCAGCTAGTCAGGCTCGGGAGCCGCCAGGCCGTGCTCGATCGCGTAGCGCACTAGCTCCACCCGGTTGTGCAGCTGCAGCTTGCCTAGGGTGTTCTGCACGTGGTTCTGCACGGTGCGGTGCGACAGCACCAGCCGGCCGGCGATCTGCTTGTAGGACATCCCGGTCGCCACCATGCGCAGGATCTCGGTCTCCCGCTCGGTCAGCTCGGGTCCTGGCTCGGCAGCCGGGGTGGCGGCCAGCCGCCGGAACTCGCCGAGCACGAGCGCGGCGAGCCCCGGCGTGAACACCACATCGCCGTCGGCGGTCCGCCGCACCGCGTCCAGGAACTCCGTCCGCGCCGCCGACTTCAGCAGGTAGCCGACCGCGCCGGCCTTGACCGCGTCCAGCACATCCTGCTGCTCACCGCTCGCGGACAGCACGAGCACCCGCACGCCGGGATCGGCGGCACGCAGGCCGCTGGTCACCTCGACCCCGGACATATCCGGCAGCTGCAGGTCAAGCACGACCACCTCCGGCCGGGCGGCAGCGGCGGCGCGCAGCGCCTGCCCGCCGGTGCTGACCGCGGCGATGACGTCGTAGCCGGCCTCGGTAAGATCCCGCGCAACCGCGTCCCGCCACATCGGATGGTCATCCACGACCATGACTCGGGTCATCTGGGCACTCTAAGCTGTACTTCGGTCCCCTCGCCGGGAACCGAGGTGATCGTCGCGGCACCGCCCAGATCCCGGATGCGGCCGCGGATGGAGTGGCTGATGCCGAGCCGCCCCGCGGCGGCCGCCTCCGCCAGCCGCCCCTCGGGGATCCCGGGCCCGTCGTCCCTGATCGTCACCGTGATCACTTCCGGCTCGTCCTCGACCAGCAGCCACGCCCGCGCGCGCTCCCCGCAATGCCGCCGTACGTTGTCAAGGGCCGCGCAGACCGCTGAGGTCAGTTCCCCCGCCGCGCCCCTCTCAATCAGAACGACATTGGCTGGCGCGGATACAGTCACCCGTTCCGATCCCAGTGGCTGGAGCAGTGCGCGGACATCCACTCGTGCACCATCCTCCTGCGGCCGCAGCTTGCCCACCATGGCGCGCAACGCGGCCTCCTGCTGTCCCGCTAGCCTGCCCAGTTCCGCCGCCTCACCGCCAGCCTCAGCGCCGCGCCGCTGCACCAGGGCAAGCACCTGGAGCACGGAGTCGTGGATGTCGCGGGCAAGCCGCTCCCGTTCCCGGCTGGCGGCCTCGACCTGCACGACGTGCTGGCGCTCCTGCTCGACCTCGGTGGCGAGCCGGGCCAGGTGGCCGACGATGACGCCGGCGAGCAGCAGGAGCACCGCGCCGTTGAGCACCACGGTCAGTGCCCCGTCGCGCAGCACGAAATCACAGGCCGACAGCACCACGGCGGCCACGGCACCAGCTCGCCTGCCGTACCTGACCGCCCAGGCGAGCACCGGCCCGGCCACCCAGATAGTGGTCACCGGCATCACCCCGTGCCGGATGGCATGAGGGTACTGCAGTGCGAACGTGCTCAGCAGGAGGCCGGCGGTGACCAGCAGATCGGCCAGCAGGATCGCGGTATGCCTGCCAGGGCGCGCGTAGATGAACGTCGTCATGATCGTCCACCCGGTCATCACGGCGAGCACTGCCCACGCCCAGTCCGGCCGCGAGTAGCTAGTCCGGTAAATGACGCCGGCTAGCAGCATCGCATACCCGAGGCTGGCGAACCGGAAGACCGCGATCGCCCGCCGCAGTGGTTCCGACGCGCGGGGCTCGGGGCCGCGCGGTTCGGGAGCGCGGGGTTCGGGACTGCTCAGCTGCCGCACCCCCTTGGGGGACATAGGTACGCCGCCGTACGGAGGGGTTTCCCGTGCGGCGGCGTCTGACTAGCTGAGGCTAGCTTAGAGGGGGCGGACTCGCTCGGCCTGCGGGCCCTTCGGGCCCTTCGTGACCTCGAACTCGACCCGCTGGTTCTCCTCGAGGGTCCGGTAACCGGTCGCCTCAATGGCGGAGAAGTGGACGAAAACGTCCTCGTTGCCGCCGTCGATGCTGATGAAGCCGTAGCCCTTTTCCGAGTTGAACCACTTGACAGTGCCCTGCGCCACGCGCGTCTCCTTGCCGAAAGATTGAACCAGAACTCGGCCGTACGACCACGCACACAGGAACTACGACCAAAGGCATTTAACCACATCGGAGCGACCTGGTCAGATCAGGATGGATCTAGTCATCTGATGTGCGGTGGGTGATGCAGGTCACATTCACCCCGCAAAGGCCCATCTACCTGCGGAATCACAGCGGCAACCGAGCTTCCGCCGCCCGCTCGCGCCGAAGTTAGGGTCGCGTCAGGACGGAGCGCGCGCCAGATCCGCGGACCATTAGCCACCTTCTGTACACAAATGCCGACGCGGCGATGGACCAGCTGATCAGGACCCTCGCCAGCACCCGAAGGCCACCGCTGGTACGTCAGCGCGCCGCGGCCCGCCGGCCGGGCCGTAGCGCGGAAAATAACCGCTCCACGGAAGAAAACTGTACATTTCTGACCAGTTTTGTTCCGTCCAGCACGGATCTTCCGTGAAAACTGAGGCTATCGATGTTTTCTGGGCTGATGTGGTAAATGTGACTGAAGTGGGGACTCATGCCGGTGACGCTGGCGAAGTCTCCTGAATGTGAAAACATGTGAGCGTCGTCGATGACGTAGCGGGAGGGCCGAGGTGAATGTGGAGGTGGCGGCGTGAGCGGGGTGGCGGCGTGAACGTGGTGGTGGCGGCGTGAGCGGGGTGGTGGCGTGAAGCTCGCGATCATCGGGGGCGGCGGATTCCGGGTGCCGCTGGTCTACCGGGCGCTCGCCCACTCGGCGGACTCGCTGGTCGACCAGGTCTGGCTCTACGACACGTCGTCAGCTCGGCTGGCGGTCATCTCGGATGTGCTCCGCCAGCTGGGTGGGGCGCTGCCTGTGCACTGCACGACGGTGCTCGACGAAGCGCTGGAGGGCAGCGACTTCGTCTTCTCCGCCATGCGGGTCGGCGGCCTGGCCGGCCGGGTAGCGGACGAGCGCGCCGCGTTCGGCCTGGGGCTGATCGGCCAGGAGACCACCGGGCCGGGCGGGATCGCCTACGGCCTGCGCACCATCCCGGTGGCCATGGCGATGGCGCGCCGCGTGCTGGCCGTCGCACCTGGCGCCTACGTCATCAACTTCACCAACCCGGCGGGCATGATCACCGAGGCCATGCAGTCGCTCCTCGGCGATCACGTGATCGGCATCTGCGACACGCCAAGCGGCCTCGGCAGCCGGCTGGCCCGGCAGTGCGGGGTACCCGCCGGTGAGGTGCGGCTGGACTACGCCGGCCTTAACCACCTTGGCTGGCTCCGCGGCGCCCACTACCGTGACCGCGACCTGGTCGGTGAGGTGCTGGCCGCCGATGATGTGGTGCTCGGCCAGCTGGAGGAGGCGCAGCTGATGGGCGGCGACTGGCTGCGCACGCTGGGCATGATCCCGAACGAGTACCTGTACTACTACTACTGCCAGCGCGAGACGCGGCGGGCCAAGGCACAGACCCGCGGCGAGTATCTGCAAGCGCAGCAGGACGCGTTCTACCGCTCCGCCGCGGCCGACCCGGCGCGTGCCCTCCAGACATGGCAGCGCGCGCTCAGCGAGCGCGAGGCGACCTACATGGCCGACGCTCGCCCGGCAGGCACCCCCCAGCCCGAGAGCGACGGCTACGAGTACGTCGCGCTGGGCCTGATCAGCGCCATCGCGGCGGACCAGCCATCAACCATGATCCTCAACGTGCGCAACGATGACGCGCTGCCAGGCCTGCCGGCTTCGGCCGTCGTGGAGGTGCCGTGCCACGTGGACGGCGGTGGTGCCCGCCCGCTGCCGGTGACGGCACCGGCCGGCGCCGAGCTCGGGCTCATGCAGCAGGTAAAGAAAGTGGAGCAGCTCACCATCCGTGCCGCGACTGAGCGCGACCCGCGGCTGGCCTACCAAGCGCTGGCCCTGCACCCGCTAGTCGACTCGGTCGCGGTGGCTGGTGAGCTGCTCGCCACCTATCGCCGTAATGAGCCCCTGCTGTTCTCATAACGGCTGTGTGTTACGTCACTGCTGTTAGAAGGTGCCCCAGACCTGGTTGCGGCCACCGTTGTTGGTCCACAGCTCCTGCTGCGTGCCGCTCCCGCCGAAGGCCCTGTCATCGACCACCATGTTGGACGCGGCCGGGTTGTCGTAGTGGATCCGCCAGCTGCTGGTGCTCCAGAGCTGGTTGTTACCGCCGGAGCAGGTCGCCAGCTGGAGCTTGGTCCCGTCCGTGGTGCCACTGTTGATCGCGTCCAGGCACAGCCCGTTGTGCTGGATGGTGCCGTCACTGTTGATGTACCAGACCTGGTTCTGCAGGCCGTTGCAGCGCCAGATCTGCACGATGGCACCCGAGCTGCTGCTGTTGTACTGGTCGTCGAGGCAGTAGTTCATCTGGACGAGCCGGATGTTGCCGGTGTACGTGGTACCGGTGGGCGCGGTCGACGAGGACGCGTTAACCGTCCACGTGAACGCGGCCGAGCCCTGGGTGTTGGCGCTGTCGGTCGCGGTCACCGTCACCGAGTAGGTGCCGGCGGTGGAAGGCGTGCCGCTGATCGCCCCGGTGGTGGTGTTGATGGTCAGGCCGGCCGGCAGGCCGCTCTCAGCCCACGCCGTGATGACGTCGCCCAGGCTGGAGGACGCCGCGAGCTGCAGTGTGGCGATCCCGGTGCCGACCGTGCTGGTCTGCGCGCCCGGGTTGGTAACCGTCACCACGTCCGAGGTCGAACCCAGCGTCAGGCCGTTGTAGTTGAAACTCGTGATCGTGTCGCTGGTACTCGGAGCCAGAGTGCCGTTGTTGACGATCTGCGCACTCGTGACGGTCCCGCCGCAGCCCTCGCCATTGAGGAAGGCCAACGCGAGGGTGTACGTGTTGTCCGTCGAGGGAGCCGCCGTTGCACACGTCCCCCCGCTGGCCGGCAGGACCTGCCAGGCACCGTCAAGCTGGGGGTACCCGACCAGCTCGCCGCCATTGGCGAACACGAGCTGCCAGCGCGGCGACTCGCCGTTGGAGTTAGTCGTCGTGAACGTTGGTGCTACCGTCGGCGTCGGTGCCGGGTTCGTGATGTTGATCGCCGCGGTGGTGCCCTCTCCGCCAACCGTCAGCACCGGGTCACCAGACGCGTTGAGAACAGCGCTCGCACCGTCACCTGACGCTACCAGTGTGTAGTCCGTAGCCGCGCCAGCGTTCATCGCCAGTGCGCTCGTCACGCCCGCCGTCACCGCAACCGCCGCAACGGCGGCAGCTAGCAGTCTTTTTCTCATGGTGAAGCCCTTCTCCATGCTCTAGGTAAGACCAAGACTCCCCTAGAGTTTGACGCCTATGCGGGCCAAGGCGTTTACATTCGTTGCAATTTGCTTGTGTTTAGGCAAGTTGCCAGACCGCGCCCGTGGAAGTGTCGGTCACCTGAACTCCGCGTTTGTCCAGCTCAGCGCGGATGTCGTCGGCACGGGCCCAGTCCCGGTCCGCGCGTGCCGCGCTGCGGTCCGCCACCAGCTGCTCGATTTCCCCGACCTCGGTAGCGCTCAGATCGGCGACGGTGCGTCGCCGGTCGACGTCGGCCAGCTGAAGAGTAGCCAGCTCGAGGCCGAGCAAGGCGTCGGCGGCGGCGATGATCACGCGCTGGCCTTGCGGCGTGAGACGCGAGTCACGCAATGCCTCCTGCAGGATCGCGAGGATGCGCGGCGTGGCCAGGTCATTCGAGATCGCGGCGTCGATCTGATCGAGGGCGTGCCCGGCCACGCCGTCGTCCGCCACCTGAGCGCGGGCGGCGGCGAGGGTGCTGGCCGGCGGCAGCGGGCGGAGCGGCTCTATCCTGGCGACCAGGCGGCGCAGCGTTGCCTGCGCGGCGTCCATGGCCTGCGTGGTGTAGTCGAGCTGGCTGCGGTAATGCCCGCCGAGCAGCAGCAGCCGGAACGCCATCGGGTGGTACCCGGCCTCCGTCAGGTCCGCCAGCCGCGGCGCGCCGCCCTTGGACTTGGCCATCTTCTGCGCGCCGAGCTGCAGGAACTCGTTGTGCAGCCAGTACCGCACCCAGGGCTCGCCCAGGTACGCCTCGCTCTGCGCGATCTCGTTCACGTGATGCAGCTCGAGATGGTCCACGCCGCCGGTGTGGATGTCGAAGTGCTCGCCGAGCAGCGCCATGCTCATCACCGAGCATTCCAGGTGCCAGCCAGGCGCGCCGGGTCCCCATGGCGACTCCCAGCGCATCACCCGCCGCTGCCCCGGTGCCTCGGCCCGCCACAGCGCGAAGTCGCTCTTGCGGCGCCGTCCCTCCACCTGCTCGACTCGCGCGGCCTCGCGCTGTCCCTCGATGTCGAGCCGGGCCAGCGCGCCGTAACCTGGCGACTTGCTGGTGTCGAAGTACAGGCCGGACGGGAGCTGGTAGGTGTAGCCGCCGGCCTCCAGCTTCGCGGCGAACTCGATCATCCGCTCCACGTACTCGCTCGCGCGCGGGTACTCATCGGCGGGCGCGACGTTCAGCGCCGCCAGGTCATGGAGCCAGACGTCGGTATAGAACGCGGCGATGTCGGCCACCGAGCGGCGCTCCCGCGCGGCCGCCACCTCCAGCTTGTCCTCGCCAGTATCGGAGTCGGCGACCGCGTGGCCCACGTCGGTGATGTTGATGACGTGCCGGAACGGGATGTCCTTCCACCGCAGTGCCCGCCGCAGAGTGTCCGCCATCACGTAGGGCCGCATGTTGCCCAGGTGCTGGAACGAGTACACGGTCGGGCCGCAGCTGTAGATGCCCGCCGTCGAGCCGGCCGGCGCGAAGTCCTCGATCCGCCGTCCCAGCGAGTTGAAAAGCCGGAGCTGATGCCCTTCCGTCATGGCGCCCATGGTAGTGGAATGCGTAACACACAGGACGTTCTGCTTTAGTCGAGGGACTTGCGCTGGGCGGCTATGGCGTGCGGGTCCCAGCCGGGGCGCGGCAGCGACGCGAGCAGCAGGGCCGTGTAGGGGTGGCTGGGGGCGGCCATGACCGCGGCGGTGGGGCCACGCTCGACGACGCGGCCGCGCCGCATGACCAGCACGTCGTCGGTGACGCAGCGGACCACGCCGAGGTCGTGGGTGATGAACAGGTAGGCGACGCCTGTCGCCTCGCGGATGTCGGCGAGCAGGTTGAGGATCTGAGCCTGGACGGACACGTCCAGGGCGGCGACGGCCTCGTCCAGGACCAGGACCTGAGGTTCTACGGCGAGGGCGCGGGCAATCGCCACCCGCTGACGCTGTCCGCCGGACAGCTGGCGGGGCCTGGCACCGGCCTCGCGGGGGCCGAGACCGACCTGCTGCAGGAGCTCGTCGACGCGTTCGGAGTGGTCTGCCTTCGGGAAGTGCAGGCGGAGGGCTTCCTTCAGGGTGGCCGCCACGGTGAGGCGGGGATCCAGGGACAGGAACGGGTCCTGGAAGACCATCTGGATCTGGCGGGCTCGTGCCAGCCGCCTGTGCCGATCGCGGCCAACGCCGTGGACCAGGACCTTGCCGGCATCGGGGCGCTCCAGGCCGGCGACGATGCGGGCGGTCGTCGTCTTGCCCGAGCCGGACTCGCCGACGATGCCCAGCGACTGGCCCGCGCTGAGGGTGAACGAGACATCGTTGACGGCGTGGGTGGTGCCGAAGTGCTTGTGCAGGCTCTGCACGTCCAGGACGGTGCTCATGCGTGGTGGCAGGCTACGTGGTTCACGGGCTGCGGCTCCTGCTCGGTACAGATCGCGGTGGCTAGCGGGCAGCGGGGGGCGAACGGACAGCCGGTGAGCGGGGTGCGCAGGTCCGGAGGGTAACCGTCGATCGCGGTCAGCCGCCGCGCGGGCCCGTCGATGCGGGGGCTGGAGTTGAGCAGCGCCCGGGTATAGGGGTGCCGGGGGTTGCTGAAGAGGTCGTCGGCGGTGCCGGTCTCGACGATGCGGCCGGCGTACATGACGTACACGCGGTCGCTGATGGCACTGGCCAGCCCCAGGTCGTGGGTGACGAAGAGCAGGCTCGGCTTCAGGTCGGTGAGCAGGGCGATGACCTCGGCCTGCGTGGTCACGTCCAGGGCGGTGGTGGGCTCGTCGGCCAGGATGAGCTTCGGGTCACCCATCAAGGTGGCGGCGATCATGACGCGCTGCAGCATGCCGCCGGAGAGGGCGCCCGGGTACTGGGCCGCGGTGGAGACCGGCAGGCCGACCCTGGCAAGCATCTCCACCGCTTTGTCCCGTGCCCGTATGGTCTCGGTGAGGAAGTCGCCGATCCGGCGGAGCGGGTTGATGCTGGCCCTCGGGTCCTGGAAGATCATCGCCGCGGTGCTGACGCGGAGGGTGGTCAGGGTCCTGGCGTCCATGGTGAGGACGTCTTGTCCAGCGACCTTTACGGTGCCGGTGACCCGGGCGCCATGCGGGAGCAGCCGGATGACGCTCCGCGCGGTCAGGGTCTTGCCTGAGCCGGACTCGCCGACCAGGGCAACGGTCTCGGTTTCGCCGATGCTGAGGCTGACGTTGCTGAGGACGGGCCGGGCGGTATCCGGCAGGGTGAGGGTGAGGTTGCTGATGTCTAGGATCGTCACTGGGGTTCCCTCCTGGCTACCCGGTCCGCCCAGTGCTCGCCGACGACGTTGAACGCCACCACGGTGAGGATGATCGCGATGCACGGGACGAAAGCGGACAGCGGATAGCCCTGCTGGATCGCGGACTCCCCGTCGAAGACCATCGCGCCCCAGTCCGGAGTCAGCGGCGGGACGCCCAGGCCCAGGAACGACAGGCCGGCCAGGTCGATCAGCGCGTAACCGAAGTTGATGGTCGACTGGGCCAGGACGACCGGGGCCACGTTGGGCAGCACGTGCATCATGGCGATCTGCAGGCTGGACTGGCCCTGGATCCGGCAGGCCTCGACGTAGGGACGTTTTTTCTCGGTGAGGACCAGGGATCTGGTCAGGCGGCTGACGTACGGGAGGTACGCGGCGCCCAGCGCGACGACCGGGGCGAGCAGGCCCTCGCCGTAGATCGCCACGATCAGGATCGCGAGCAGCAGGCCGGGAAAGGCGAACAGCAGCTCACTCGTGCGAGACAGGAGCGAGTCGACCCAGCCGCCGTACCAGGCCGAGGCGACACCGATGATGACGCCGGCCACGGTCGACAGCACGGTGACGCCGAGCGGCCCGAGCAGGCTGGTGCGGGCGCCGATGATCAGCCTCGACAAGGTGTCGCGGCCGTCGGCGTCGACGCCGAGCAGGTGGGACCTGCCCGGGCCGGCCAGGGCGTCGCTCAGATCGACCGCGTTCGGATTGTGCGGAGCGAGCCAAGGGGCGAAAACCGCGATCAGAACGACTATGGCAACAAAAGTTATGCAGCACCGGTACAGGTACCTGCCGCTCGGCTTGCTGCGGTTGAGCCCGAGTACGCGGGCTAGCGCGATGGTCACGCGGCGTCGTTCCTCTCCCCTAGCGTCACTCGCGGATCAACCACGGGCAGCAGCAGGTCGACGGCGAAGTTCACCACCATGAACCCCGTGATGAAGATCAGCGAGATGGCCTGGACGACCGGGAAGTCCTTGGTGGTCGTGGACAGGTCAAGGAGGCTGCCGATGCCGTTCACGCTGAACGCGTCCTCCACCAGCACGGTGCACACCACCAGCGTCGAGATGATCAGGCCGCTCATCGTCAGCACGGTGACCAGCGAGTTGCGGAAGACGTGCCGCCAGACCACCGTGCGTTCCGGCACGCCGCGGCTGCGGGCCACAGTGACGTGCTCCTCCTCCATCACCTCCAGCATCGCGCTGCGGGTGACCCTGGCCAGGAGACCGATCAGGTAGAGGCTGAGGGCTATGGCGGGGAGGATGAGGTGCTCCGCTAGCTGCGGGAAGCCGGTCCCGGTGCCGCCCGCCGGCAGCCAGCCGAGTTTCACCGCGAAGATCGCCTGCAAGATGATCGCCGCGACGAAGCTCGGCGTGCCCACCGCCACCGTCGTGGCGACCAGGATGGTGCCGTCGGTGCGGCCGCCCCTGATGGCGCTCAGCCAGCCGAGGGCGAGGCCCGCGACGAGCACGATGACGAGGGACATCGCGACCAGGAGCAGGGTGTTCGGGAGGCGCTGGGCGAGCAGGCTGTCCACGCTGGATCGGTACTCAATCGACCGGCCGAGGTTGCCGTGCAGCACCTGGCCGAGCCACCGTGCGTACTGCTCGATGAACGGCTCGTTCAGGTGATACTCGGCGTCCAGGACCTGCATATTTGCGGGGTTGGCGGCGCGGCCTGAGAGCAGGAAGCTCACCGGGTTGCCCGGGGCCAGGTACATGCAGCCGAAGATCACGAAGCTCGCCACCAGCAGGGTGAGGATCATCTCCGCGAAGCGGCGGAGGGCGAATCTTGTCCTCACTGGGATCTCGTCCTCATGCAGCAGCGCCGACGTCGGCGGCCCACGGGTAGTACATGTAGGCGATCGTGGTCGGGGCGCCGGTGATGCGCTTGTCCATGAACAGCGCGTTCGGCCACTCGGCGACCGGGATCCACAGCACCTGCTGGGCTTCCAGCTGGTTGATCCTGGCTTCTATCTTGAGCCTGGCCGCAGTGTTGTAGGTAGCGGAGGCCTCGTTGATGAGCTTGTCGTAGACCGGGTTCGAGTAGCCGGCGTTGTCCTGGAAGTTGCCGGTCTGGAAGTTGTCAAGGATGTCGAACGGGTCGGTGATCGAGAGGTAATAGGTCTCGGGGAACATGTCCAGGCCCTTGCGTGCCTGATTGCTGGAGAACAGTGCGGTGTAGCCGTCGGGTGAGACCGTCTTGAGCACCACGTTCAGGCCGATCTCCTCCCCGGCCGACTGGAGCGCGGTGGGCAGGATGGAGGTGTCAGGACCGACGGGGCTGGTAGCGAGGGTGATCGTCTTGCCTTCGGCACCGGCTTCTTTGATGAGCTGTTTTGCTTCCGCTATGTTCTGGGCCGGCGACGGGAGGTTGCCGAAGGCCGCCGTTTCTGTGCCGTCCGTCCAGGCGGCTCGCGGCGTGATCGAGCTGGTCGCGGTGCCGACACCGGCCAGGCCGGTCTTGACGAAGCCGTTCCTGTCCAGGGCCAGGGACAGGGCCTGTCTGACCTTCACGTTGCCGAGCACGCCGCTGAAGCTGTCGATGTTGATGTTCACCGTGGTGAGCGCCTGGCCGAAGTAGAGGCTGCCGATGTGGGCGGCCTCCAGGCGGGCATAGCTCTGCGGCGGGACCAGGTAGGCGCCATCCACCTCGCCGGTGAGCAGAGCATTGGTGAACTCGGCCGGATCGGAGAGGAAGTCGAAGATGACGTGTGCCGACTTGGCCGGGGTGCCCCAGTAGTTCTGGAAGCGGTTCAGCTCGATGGACTGGCCCTTGATCCACTGGCCAAGCTCGAACGGGCCCGTGCAGCCCAGGCTGCCTTGCGTGCCGTAATTGGCGCCCTCTTGCGTGACCACCGCCTTGCTCGCGATGACCCCCGCCGCGGTCGCCATGTACTGGTTGAAGAACGCGTCCGGCCTGGTCAGCTTCACCGTGACCTGCAAGGGGCCAGTGGCGGTGATGGTCTTGACGTTCTGGTAAATCTGGCCCCAGTCCGAGTTGGGGTTGTTCCAGGTGCGGTCCATGCTGAACACGGCGTCATTCGCGGTCATCGTCTGACCGGTGCCCTGGAAATGTACGTCGGGCCGCAGGTTGTAGATCCAGGTCGTGGGGCTGGGGTTCTGCACCGACTGCGCCAGGCCGGGGACCTCGGTGAGCTTCGGCGTCCAGCTCATCAGGCTCTCGCAGACGTTGGACAAGATCATGTTCTGCGGGTAGTCGAACGCGGAGATGAAATCCAGCGTCGGCGGCTCCGCGTACAGCGCCCAGGAGAAACTGTTGATGTCGCCTTTAGGGGCGGGGGTGGCGGCGGACAGGGTCCACGTCTGCTTGGAGCCCGCCGCGGTGCCGGTGCCCGGCGGTCCGGCGCAAGCGGTCAGTGCTGTCAGCAGTGCTGTCAGTAGTACGGCGGCGAGTGGCGAGGCGGATCGGCGCACGGTGGGCTCCTCAGTGCAGTGACATCTCAGTGCAGTGACATCTCAGTGCAGGGGCGCGGTGAGCGGCCCGTAGAGCTCGGGCCGACGGGTACGCAGCAGGCCGAACTCCAGCCAGTCCTCCCGCTGCTGCAGGTCGAGGTCGGCGACGAGAACCGCTGGGGTGTTGCGGGGGGCGCGCAGCAGCACCCGGCCGTAGGGGTCGGAGATGAACGATGAGCCGTAGAAAGTGATCAGCCCTTCGGCGCCCGTCCGGTTAGGGACAATCATGAACAGCGCGTTCGCCAGCCCGTTCGCGGTGATCATGTGCTCCCAGACCGGCCCGGTATCGAACCAGGGCAGCTCAGGCTCGGAGCCGATCGCGGTCGGGTACACCAGGACGTTCGCCTGGTTGAGGGCGTAGGCGCGGGCCAGCTCGGGGAACCACTGATCCCAGCAGGTCGGGAAGCCGAACGTGGCCTTTCCCGCGATCTGGTGGACAGGGAAACCGCTGTCGCCGGGCTGGAAGCAGAGGTCCTCGTGGTAACCGGGGAACCGCGGGATGTGGGTCTTGCGGGTGCGGGCCACCAGCACGCCATCGGGAGCGACGCAGACCGCGGTGTTGAAGTGGGGTGCCTCGTAGAGTGACGCGTGCACGGTGACGCCGAGGTCGGTGGCCAGTTCCGTGGCCAGCCGCACCGTCGGGCCGGTCTCCAGGTCTTCCAGGTAGGCGCCGGCCTTTTCCGCGAGGTGCTTCTCGGCGGCGAAATACGGGCTGAGGGTGAGTTCTGGCAGGCAGACCACCTCGGCACCCTGCGCGGCGGCCAGCCGTACCCCCTCGCGGAGAGCGTTCTTGTGCTGCTCGGGGTCTGGCTGCCAGCACATCTGGACTAGGCCGGCGCGGAGCGTCCTTGAGGCCGGTGCCGGTGCGTGCGGGCCGGCTGGCCGCGCCGGGGAGCCTAGCGGTGAGCCGAAGCTGGTGAGCAGAACGTAGTTCACCGGGCTGCTCCGGTTCGTGCTGGCACCTGCTGGGTTATTCGGGCTGGCACCTGCTGGGTGATGCAGTGCACGCCGCCGCCGCCGTAGGCGATGACCTTCGCGACCACGCCGACCACCTCGCGGTCCGGCATCGCGGTGCGGATGATGGCCAGGGCCTGCTCGTCGACGTCGGGTACGCCCGCGATCGGCACCACGACGCCGCCGTTGGCCAGGTAGAAGTTGACGTAGCCGACCGAAGTCAGCTCCCCGGCGACCGTCGCCCAGGCCACCTGGGGGACCTGGATGATCTCCAGCTCGCGCCCCTGGGCATCGGTTGCCTTTCGCAGGACGGAGATATTCGCCGCCATCAGCTCGAAGTCCGCCGATTCCGGGTCATCGCACGCCTGGACCAGGACGCGGCCGGGGCCGATGAAGACGCAGACCCCGTCCACGTGGCCGTCGGTGTCCCGGTCATCGGCGCCGCCGTAAGGCAGCCAGATGACCTTCGTGACGCCGAGCCTCGCCTTGAGCTCGGCCTCGATCTGGTCCTTCGTGAGGCCCGGGTTGCGGTTCGGGTGCAGCAGGCACTGCTCGGTAGTGATCAGCGTGCCCTCGCCGTCGACGCTGATCGCGCCGCCCTCCAGGATCATCTCTGACGGGATCCTCGCGATGCCAAGGTGGCTGAGCAGGAGCTCGCTGACCGTGTTGTCCTTGTCGTATGGCAGGTACTTCTCGCCCCAGGAATTGAACCGGAAATCCACGCCAGCCCGGCCCTGGCCGTCCGGATCCTGGCCGTCCGGATCCTGGCCGTCCGGATCCTGGACGAAGATCGGGCCGGAGTCCCGCAGCCACGAGTCGTCGATCGGCAGCTCGATGACCGTGATGTCCGGCTGGCCGGCTGCTTCCTCGTGGACGGCTAGTGCCTGCCTCGCTTCGTCGCCCTGGCCGGGGCGGGCCACCATGAGGACCGGCTCGAACCTGGCGATCGCCCTGGCCACCGCGGCGTACTCGGCCTTGGCCTCGGCAAACGCCTTGCCCCACAGCTCGACCCGCGTCGGCCACGCCATCAGGCACGCCTCATGCCTGGCCCACTCGGCCGGCATCCGCATCCGTGTCACGCCGCCTCCCCTGTCATGCCCTGTCATGTGTCCGCCATGTGCCTGACTGAAATTTCAGTCAGGAGGTAGGTTTGCTATCGTGCCGCTAACTGAGAATTCAGTCAAGAGCCTGGGAGGACATGGGGATGGCCGATCGCCGGGTGACCATCCTGGAGGCCGCCACGCGGATGATCGCGCAGGCCGGGGTTCGCGGCCTGCGCGTGGAGCGGATAGCCGAGGCGGCCGGGGTATCCACCGCGCTGATCTACTACCACTTCACCGACCGGGCAGGCCTGCTGCGGGAAACCCTCGCGTTCATCGCCGACCGGGCGGACCGCTACACCGCGCCGGATCCTGATTCTCTCGACGCCCGTTCCGTCCTGGAACAGGTCCTGCTGCGGGAACTCCAGGACACCGAGGACGTCCGCGAGAACAGCACGGCCTGGGGCGAACTGCGCTCCACCGCCATCTTCGAGGACTACCTCCGCGACCAGCTCCGCGACTCCACCCGCCAGTGGATCACCGACATAACCGAGCTAGCCGCCAAGGCCCTAGCCGAGCAATCCCGCGCCGAGTCCGCCGACCACCCCGGCCTCTCCACCGGCGGCCCGTCCACCGGCGGCCCGTCCACCGGCGGCCCGTCCGCCAGCCACCCCGGCGCCTCCACCGGAGACCCCGCCGCGATCGCCGAACGCCTAACCGCCCTGGTAGAGGGCCTGAGCGAACGCTGGCTAAGCGGCTCCATCCCTCTGGCCCGCGCCCAGCACATGCTCCGCGACTCAATCCGCATAGAACTATCCGCCGCCCACTGAAGCACCACTTTGTATGTGAATTCGTCTTTGTATGGCAAGGCGTCGCTTTGTTGCCCGTTATGCCCCGATTGGGCGACGGACTCCCATACAAAGACGAGTTCCACATACAAGGAGCGCGGGGGGGCGAGGTGCGAGGTGGTAGCTGTGGGGCGGGTGTGGCTGTTAGGGGTCGGGCTTGGGACGTGAGGTTGGAGCGCGGGGCACCTCAACACGCGGGCGGGGTGGCGGTGCGGGCGGGGTTATTGCCGGCCCTGTTGCGAGGGGTTGGGACGGCGGTCAGGGATGATGGGGGCGTGGCAGTCACGCCTACCTTCCCTAGCCGGGATACGCTGCGGCGATTCAGGTTCCGGCCGCTTGACGTAGCGGTCGGCGCGGGGATCTTCCTGCTGCTGTACGCGGTCATCAGGGTGGGCGCCACCGCGCACCGGCCCCTGCCTTCCAACGCGTCCACGATCAGCACGAGTCCGTCCGAACTGCCCTATTACGCCGCCCGCAGTCTGCTGCGGATGTTCATCGCACTCTTCTTCTCTTACGCGTTCAGCCTGGGATACGCGTACCTGGCGGCGCGGAGCAAGCGGGCTAGAAGAGTGATGATCCCGGCGCTGGACATCCTGCAGTCGGTGCCGGTGCTTGGCTTCCTCGCGGTGACGGTGACGTTCTTCCTGGCGGTGTTTCCCGGGTCGATCCTCGGCGTGGAGGCGGCGTCGATCTTCGCCGTGTTCACGTCGCAGGCCTGGAACATCACGTTTTCCTTCTACCACTCGCTGATCACCCAGCCCACAGAGCTGGACGAGGCGAGCCGGCTGATGGGGCTGTCGCGGTGGAAGCGGTTCTGGAGCGTGGACGTGCCGGGCGGGGCGATAGGCCTGGTGTGGAACGGGATGATGAGCTTCGGCGGGAGCTGGTTCTTCCTCACCGCGTCCGAGCTGATCACGGTGGGAAATCACAAGTACACCCTCCCCGGCATCGGGTCCTACGTCGGGGTGGCAAGCGCCGACGGGGACCTGAGCCGGGTCGTCTACGGCATCATCACGATGGTCATCATGATCCTGGTGGTGAACTTCCTCTTCTGGCGCCCCCTGGTGGCGTACGTCGAGAAATACCGTAACGAGCAGACCCAGTCGAACTACAAGGCCAACTCCCTGGTGCTCAACGCGCTGCGGCGGTCCAGCTGGCCCGCCATCGCGGGACGCGGCAAGCGCACGCTGGCGCGGCCGGTCAACTCGGTCATGGGCAGGCTCACCGGCGTCGATGACCAGAGCCTGGTCAGCCACGCGGCGCGGCGGCGGGCGGCGGACTTCGCGTTCACCGCGGTCGTCATCGCCGCCCTGGGGTGGGGCCTGTACTCGATGATCGCTTATATCGCCGCCGGGGAGCAGGGGCTCGGCGTAATCTGGCACGCGCTCGGCGTCGGGTTCCTGACGTTCCTTCGAGTAGTGGTGGTCGTCACCCTGTCCTCTGTGATCTGGGTACCGGTGGGGGTATGGATCGGCTTCAACCCGCGGGTCGCCCAGTTCATGCAGCCGATCGTGCAGCTAGCGGCGAGCTTTCCCGCTAACTTCATCTTCCCGTTCGCCATTGTCATCTTCCTGGACATCGGGCTGAGCCTGAACTACGGCAGCGTGCTGCTGATGATGCTCGGCACCCAGTGGTACATCCTGTTCAACGTCATCGCCGGGGCCAGCGCGGTGCCTTCGGACATGAAGGAAGCGATGGACAACCTGGGCGTGCGCGGCTGGGAACGATGGCGGCGGATGATCTTGCCTGCTGTGTTCCCCGCCTACGTCACCGGCGCGATCACCGCGGCCGGCGGCGCCTGGAACGCGACGATCGTCGCGGAGATCGTCACATATCACGGCCGCGTCCTGGTGGCCGGTGGCCTGGGCAGCCTCATCGCCCAGGCCACCACTAACGGCAACTACCACGAGATCATGGCGGGCCTGCTAGTCATGTCACTATACGTAACCGGACTCAACGCCCTGCTGTGGCGGCGGATGTACGCCATCGCCGAGACGAAGTTCTCGCTGTCATGAACCCGATTGAGCCGTTGATCAGCGTAAAGTCGGTGAGCAAGTCCTTCGCCGGCCCCGACGGCACCTCGGTGACCGTGCTTGACAACATCTCGCTGGACGTCGCCGAGGGCGAGTTCGTCGCGCTGCTCGGCCGCAGCGGCAGCGGCAAGTCCACCCTGCTGCGCTGCATCGCCGGGCTCATCGCGCCGTCGTCGGGGCGCGTCATGTTCCGGGGTGAGCAGCTGACCGGTACGAACCGGGAAACCACGATGGTGTTCCAGACGTTCGCGCTGCTCCCCTGGCTCACCGTCCAGCAGAACGTCGAGATCGGGCTGGAAGCCCGCGACGTCCCGCAGCCAGAACGGAAGAAGCGGGCGCTCCGCGTCATCGACATCGTGGGCCTGGACGGCTACGAGTCGGCCTACCCGAAGGAACTCTCCGGCGGCATGCGCCAGCGCGTCGGCTTCGCCCGCGCCCTGGTCGTGGAGCCCGCGGCACTGCTGATGGACGAGCCGTTCAGCGCGCTGGACGTGCTCACCTCGGAGAACCTGCGCGGTGAGCTGCTTGAGCTATGGGAAGGCAAGCGGTTCCCGACCAAGACCATCGTGATGGTCACGCACAACATCGAGGAAGCGGTCCTGCTCGCCGACCGGCTGCTCGTGCTCGGCACCAACCCCGGCCGGATCAAGGCCGACATGCCGAACCCGCTACCCAGGCCGCGGCGCCGCCGCACCCCGGAGTTCGAGGCGCTCGTCGACCAGATCTACCGGATGATGACCCAGCGGGACAGTGCGCCGGCCGCGGTGGAGCATGCCCGCTTTACCGGGCTGCCGCATGCCACCGTGGACGGCCTGTCCGGCCTTGCCGAGATCCTGCTCGGCCGCCATGACGGTGCGGCTGACCTGCCCGACCTGGCCGACAACCTGGGGCTCGAGGTCGACGATCTGCTGCCGCTTGTCGACGCGCTGGTACTGCTCGGGTTCGCCTCGCTGGATGAAGAGCATCTGTCACTCACGGACGGCGGCCGGGTGTTCGCCGGTGCCAGCATCCAGGACAGCAAGGAGATGTTCGCCCGTGCGTCGCTGTCGAACGCGCCGCCGGTACGGACCATCTTCAGCGCGCTGCGCGGCAGCCTCGATGGGACGCTGCCCGCCGGGTTCTTCACTGACGTGATGCGCGGCAGCCTGGGCGAGGAGGAAGCCGCGCAGCAGCTCGACATCGCGGTGAACTGGGGCCGGTACGCCGAGCTTTACGACTACGACGCCGCCCGCGACGAGATCATCAGGGAGGACTCAGGGATCGGCGCCACGCTCGCCGACCTGCCCGCGCCCGGCAAGCGCGGCTCGCTGCACCTGTACCTGGGCGCCGCCCCGGGGTCGGGCAAGACGTTCACCATGCTGCGCGAGGGCCGGGCGCTGCGTGCGGCAGGCGAGGACGTGGTGATCGGGTTCGTGGACACGCACGGGCGGCCGCATACCCAGGAGGCGATCGGCGGGCTGGAGATCGTTCCTTCTTCGGGCGGGACGGTGGATGTCGACGCCGTACTGGCACGCAAGCCCGCGGTGGTCCTGGTAGATGACCTCCGCCGGCATGCGGCATCGGTCACCGTACTGCGAGATGCGGGGATCGACGTGATCAGCACCGTGGACGTGACCGATCTCGGCTTGGGAGTTTCCGATGCCGACCTGGCGCAGGCCGATGACATCAGGTTCGTTGACAACTCACCGGAGGCGCTGCGCAAGCGGCTCGGGCACGGCAACATCTACCCTGCGGCGGAGGTGCCGGCCGCGCTCGACGGCTTGTTCAGCACGGCCTCGCTGGCAGCGCTGCGCGAGACCGGCCTGCGGGCCGTCGCTGACTCCCTCGGGCCGAGGACCACGAGGCGCCCGGCGCCGCTGGACGTACTGGTCGCCATCACCGCCGGAGACCAGGCCGACACACTGATCCAGCGCGGCCTCCGGCTCGCCCGGGGCGGCGGCGCGACCTGCACCATCCTCAACCTGGGGGGTGCCTCGCTCTCTGCACCGGACGACACGAAGGTGCTCACGGGCGACGGCAAGGACCCCGCGGCCGAGATCGTGCACGCGGTCCGGCAGACCGGTGCCCGCCGCCTGGTACTGGCCGCACCCGCCGTGAAGCTGGCCGACCGGTGGCGGCCCAGCCTGATCGAGCGGCTGGCCGACAGGCTGCCGGACGTGCACCTGCACGTCATCCCGGCTCGGAGCGTGCCCGCAGCGCCCGCAGCGCCCGCGGCCCCGGCGGCCCGATCCCGGGGCACAGTGCGGATCTACCTGGGGTACGCGCCCGACTGCGGTATCACCAGGGCGATGCTCGACGAGGCGGCGCGCCGCAGGTCACGCGGAGCGCACGTGCTGGTCGCCACGGCGGACTGCCAGGATCAGGAAGACGTGCACGCGCTGCTGGATGGCCTGGAACTCATCGGTGACGGCAGCCGCCTCGCCACCGACGTGGTGCTTGCCCGGCATCCGGACGTGGTGTGCATCGACGACCTGTCCGCGGTAGACGGCGGGACCGGCGAGACCCGGTTCGCCAGTGCGCGGCGCATCGCCAACGCGGGTATCACCGTCGTCGCGACCATCCATCTGAGCAACCTCAATGACTCCGATAGCGGGACGGCGGGACCCCTTGATGAGGCGGCGGTCCTGGCGTTCGCGGACGAGATCGAGCTGGTGGACGCACCACCCGCCGTGCTAGCCGACCGGGATTCCGGAACGGGCCACACCCCCGAGCAGCTGACCGCGATGCGTGAGCAGGCGTTCGCGGTCGTCGCCGAGCACGCCGACCGGCTGCTCGCCGCCGGCACCACGAACAGCGCGGAACGTCCCAGCATCCTCGCCTGCGCCCCGCCGGAGCCCGGCCTGGAGCCGCTCATCCGGCGCGCCGCCGCGCTGTCCGCGCAGCTGGCCGGTGACTTCCGGGTGGCGGTGGTGGAGCCGCCTAGCCTGTCTCCTTCGCTCGAGCAGACCCTCACGGGCTATGCCGCGCTGACCGAGCAGCTCGGCGGCCAGTTCACGCGCCTGGGGGGCGCGCCCGTAGCCGCGCTCACCGACTACGCGCGCGAGCACCACGTGACCCAGCTGCTGCTGCCCCGCGTTGGCGGCTCAGGCGCGACCCGGCCGCACATGCTGCGTGAGCTGGTGTCCCGCGCCGGTACCGCCGAGGTGCACCTCCTCCCCACCGTACGCCATTAGAATATCAGAACGACTTGTGGTTCATGCCCGAGTTCAGCGTTGCGTAGTCCAGGCCGTCGGCTACCGACTGGTACGTGCCGCTGGTCAGCATCTCGGCCGCCGCCCGCGCGGCCACCGCGTAGGCGGCCTGCGCGATGGCCGAGCCGAGGCTGATCCTTACTACGCCGGCGGCGGTAAGCTCCGCCACCGACGGCGCACCCGCCCACACCATCACCGCGACCGGCAGCGGTCCCGCGGCGATCTCCGTGATCACGGCCAGGTCGGTGAGCCCCGGAACGAACAAGCTGTCCGCGCCGGCGGCGGCGTAGGCGGCAGACCTGGCCAGGACATCGTCGACCTTGCGGGATCCTGCCAGGAAGACGTCGGTGCGTGCGTTGATCCAGGTGTGCTGGCCGGCGGCCGCGCGGGCCTCGGCGAGCTGCTCGGCCTGCGCGGCCGGGTCGAGCAGAACGCCGTCCCTGCGGTCCTCGAGGTTGATGCCGACCGCACCGGCCTGGACCACGGCCGTGACGGTGGCCTCGACGTCCCCGTAGCCAGCCTCAATGTCGGCGGATACCGGCAGGTCAACCGTGGCGGCTATCCGCGCGATGACCGCCGCAGCCCGCTCGGCACCCAGATCCGCCGCATCCGGCACGCCTAGCGCCCAGGCGACGCCGGCGCTTGTCGTGGCGATCGCCTTCGCGCCCGCGCCAGCGATCGCAACGGCCGAGGCCGCGTCCCACGCGTTCGGCAGCAGCAGCGGGGTACCGGGGACGTGCAGTTCCGCGAATGCTCTGGCCTTCGCCGTTTGATCGTTAGTCATGGGGTCTCCTTAGAGCCCGACCACCAGCTCGTGGTCGATCTCGGTGAACTCGGTGATCATGCTCGCGAACTGTCCAGCGATCAGGTCACGGTAGACGCGGAACGACAAGGTACCGTCCTCGGCACCTGGCCCCTTCGGCGCGAACTCCCGTACCACGTCCTCGACCTTGTCCTGCGTGCCGTCCTTGAGCTTGATGGGAAAGACTTTCACTAGCATGGCTTGCCTCCAGTTCGTCGGGTACGTTGACGATTCTGCTGCCGGGGACACCTCGGGGTCCGGCCACATCCGGACGGGATCGCGGTGTCCGGATCCGGCCAGCATGTGGTCCGGTTGGTGGCGTATATCTGGTGTATGCCGACGTATTCCGCCGTCGTGACCACGGGCATCTACTGCCGGCCTGGCTGCAGCGCCCGGCCGCTCGCGCGGAACGTGCTGACCTTCGAGCATCCCGCGGCGGCGGAGGCTGCGGGTTTCCGCGCCTGCCATCGGTGCCGTCCGTACCGGGTCGCCGCGCCGTTGCCGGCTACGGCGCCGGAACTGGTCTGCGAGACGGTACAGCAGATCATCGGCGGCGCCCTGGACGACGGCGGCACGGAGGCGGCTCTCGCGGACCGGATCGGCCTGTCCGCCCGGCACCTGCGGCGGCTGTTCCGCTCCCACCTGGGCGTCACGCCCGATCAGCTGGCCAGGTCCCGGCGGGCGCACTTCGCGCGCCGGCTGCTCGACGACACCGATCTCACCGTGCTGGACGTGGCCTTCGCGTCCGGCTTCGGCAGCCTGCGCCAGTTCAACCGCACCATGCGGGAGGTGTTCCGCGAGGCGCCCACCGACCTGCGGAACCGGCGGCACCGCGCCGACCGGCTCGCCGCCGATGGCGGGCTCACGCTGCGGCTGCCGGTAGTACCTGGCTATGACTGGGATACCGTGCGCGGCTTCCTCGCGGTGCGCCTGGTCCCCGGGGTGGAGACCGTCGACGGGGTCACCTACCGGCGGACAATCAGCGTGGGCGGCGCCCCTGGGCTGCTCGAGGTCTCCCCCTGCTCCGGAGACTTCCTGCTGCTGCGGGTTCACCTGCCCTACTGGGAGGGCCTGATCCACATCGTGGAAAGAGCGGGCCAGCTGCTGGGTACCGGGGGCCTGCCCGGCGTGTGGAACCCGTTCGAGGCGGGCGTCTGGGCCATCCTGGCGGCTCGGCCCGACTGGGAGCTGGTACTCACCGACTTCGTCGCCGAGCTCGGTGCCGCCGTGCCTGGCCTGCCGGGTGGTCTCACGCACGCCTTCCCTGACCCAGGAGCCGTAGCGGCCGCCTCATCGAAGCTGGGCCGTCTTGGCCTGTCCGCGGCCGAAGCGGAGGAGGTCCAGGCCCTGGCCGGCAGTTTTATCTCGTTTTGATATACCTGGGAGCATTTGCCGCTCGGCGGCGTCTTCTAAAACGTGAGAGTCTCAGGAGGCGCTCCGGCACCGCAGCCACGGCCGGTCTCTGCCGCACGGGGATCGGCAGAGGCCGGCATTGACGCCCTCTACCGGGACCATGGCATGGGCCTGGTCCGGTTCGCGCTGCTGCTGACCGGGGACCAGGCCAGTGCCGAGGACGTGGTCCAGGACGTCTTCCTCGGCTTGTACCGCAGCTGGGACCGGATCAGGCTGGACGGCAACGAGCTCGCCTACCTGCGCGCCTCGATTATGAACCGCTCGCGGTCGGTACACCGGGCCCGGTTCCGCGCCCGACTGCACCAGCCGACGGCCGCGCCGCCCGTCTGGTCCGCGGAGGCGGCGGCCATCGACGGCGAGGACCGCCGTGAGCTGCTCGCCGCCGTCGCCGCGCTGCCCAGGCACCAGCGCGAAGTGCTCGTGCTGAAGTACTTCCTCGATCTGCCCGAGGCCGAGATCGCCCAGACCATGCGGATCAGCCGGGGCACAGTATCCTCCCGGACCGCCCGCGCGCTCACCGCCCTCGCCCGGCAGTTGAAGGAGCAGCGATGAATCCCGAACCAGGGCTTGACGACCGCCTCCGAGACGCCTTCCAGACCGCTACCGACACCGTCGCGACCATCAGGCCCGAGGTGCTGGCCAGCCCTTCATCCCGTCTTGATCCCTCATCCCGCCGTCGTCGCGAGAGGCTCACCATGTTCGCTCCGCTCACCGCCGCGGCAGCAGTCGTGCTCGCCGTCGGCGCCGCTCTGGCGGTCCCGCACCTGGCCTCCGCTGTGCATCATGCAGCTGCCACGCCAACCGCGAGCACACCTGCCGCTAACGGCGAACAGCCCCCGTTCGTCCTGATGCAGGACCTCAACGAGCCCCGCGATCCCAGCTTCGAGGTGCGGTCGGCGGTTACTGGCCAGCTCACGGCGACCATAGCTCAGCCACGGCATGGCGCTGGATGGCTGGCCGCAACGGGCACCGGAACCGGTCGCACATTCGTGCTCATGGCCGGTTCATCCAGCGGAATACAGTCCGCCTACGACACCTGCAGCTGGAACACCTACACACTGCGCCTGACGAGCAGCGGAACCATCACGTCGCTGACTCCGCTGACCGTCCCCGGCACCCCAGACAACGGCAGCATGAGCATCTCCGCACCGGTACTCAGCGCCGACGGCAGCACCCTCGCCTACGTCGCCACCCCGTGCAGCAATATTGTCCGGGCTAGCTACCAGGACACGATCGTGGTGGCCTCGCGCGGGACAGTTCACCGCTACACCGTCACCGTGCCCGGCGGCACGAATGCCGACGCCTCGGTGGGAGGCTTGTCGCTGTCCGCGAACGGCGGCGAGCTCAGCTACGTCACCGGAGAGACCACCTTCAGCTACCCGACGACACCCGGCGGTGCCTGGGTGCTGCCGACCAGCGCCCCGTCCGGCCAGGCGGTCCAGCGGGCCCACGAGATCTTCACCGACAACACCCGGCGCGGGCCCTGGGCTAACGCCCTCGTGCTCAGCCCAGATGGCGGCACCGGCTACCTGCTCGTCCGCACCGGCGGCCCGTACACGCTCGGCTATGTGCTGTCCGCCTACAACACGAGGACCGGCGCCCCGCTCCGCGTCGTGCACACCTGGCGCGGCCTCCCGTTCCAGACCGGAACCGAGGTCGTCGGAGGTGACCACGCGCTCATCACGGGCTGGGATCCTAACCAGGCGACCGAGGTGAATCTCGTGACCGGTGCGGCAGGCGCCTACCTCCCGCACGCCCTCGCCAAGGTGGCCGTGGGAGGGCTCGCCTGGTAGGGCAGGATCGCTGTATGACACCAGAGCACCGTGTGCAGTTCGATTTCGAGATCGACTTCTCCAACGGCGGTGGCATCCAGGGCCAGGGGTTCCGGCTTGACATCGACGATGCTGACATCTCGGATGGAGAACTCGCCACCTATATCGTCAGGGACCTGCGGCCTTGAACCCCCACAAGCGTTCCCGCAGTTCCGTCCGCATCGATCTCAGCCACGTCATCGAAGACGGGATGGTCACTTATCCAGGGCTGCCCGGGCCGGTCATCTGCGACTTCCTCAGCCGCGAGGCGAGTCGCGCGAACTACGCGCCGGGCACGGAGTTCCAGATCGGCATGATCGAGCTGTGCAGCAATACCGGCACCTACATCGACACCCCCTTCCACCGTTATGCGGCAGGAACCGATCTCGCGGACCTGCCGCTTGACCGGCTTGCCGAGCTCGATGCCGTCGTCGTCGACGTGAGCGGGCAGGCCGGGCCAGCGACTGGCCGCAACCGGCTGCTCCCCTACGACGTGCGCGGCAAGGCCGTCCTTGTCCGCACGGGCTGGGACCGCCACTGGCGCACCGACGCATATGTCAGCGGCCATCCATTCCTGACCGCCGCCGCAGCCGAGCACCTCGCCGCCGAAGGCGCCGCGCTAGCAGGCATCGACTCACTGAACATCGATGACACCAGTGGCGGCGAGCGGCCGGCCCATTCCATCCTGCTCGCGGCCGGCATCCCGATCTGCGAGCACCTCACCAACCTCGCGGCGCTCCCGGTACAGGGATTCCGGTTCAGCGCCGTCCCGCCCAGGGTCCGCGGCATGGGCACGTTCCCGGTCCGCGCCTACGCCACCTTGCGCGATGTCAGGTAACCGCGATATGGGTGGCACATGAGCTTTGAATACCTGGCCGACCCAGCCGCCGGCCCGAACTGGACGGGTCTGCTGCCGGGACGCCCCGAGGCCTACTTCCTCGGCCAGGGCGAGGGCGAGCACGCGATGCTCTTCACCGACCTGTTCACCGTCCTGCTCAGCGGGGACGAGACCGAGGGACAGTTCGGTGTGTTCACGAGCCAGGCACCGCGAGGGCAGCTGATCCCGGCCCACACCCACCAAGGAACGCACGAGGTGTTCTACATCATCGAGGGCAGCGTCCGGGTCTACCTCCAGGATCGCGACGGCACGAAGCGGTCGCGGCTGCTGGCCGCCGGGGATTTCGGTTTCGTGCCGGCCGGCCTCGTGCATGCCTACCAGGTGCACGAGCCGGCCAGGATACTAGGCGTCGCCTCCGGCGGTTTCGAGCGCTTCTTCCAGCACATGGGCCAGCCGACCGAGCACGCCACCGCCGAGCAGCCGCCCTTCATCCCGGATTTCCCGCGGATGCAGGCAGCCGCGACGGCTCACGCCATGGAATTCCTCCCCACCTTCGACTGGACCGGCAGCCCTTCATGATCGCGGGTAGTTCTGACCAAATACTGGTCAGAACTACCCGCGATCATGGCGGGAAGGGGGGTTTCGACGGCCCGCGCGGTGCTCACCGACTCGGGGGTGCCTCCGGCTACAGGGGCGGGCCGACGGCCAGCTTGATGGTGCGGGTGGTGATCTGGCCGGACACGGTATGCCAGGTGAGCGTCACCGTATCGTTCGGCTTGAACTGGGCAAGGTCCGTGTGCAGTGACGTTGGGGTACCCACCGGCTGACCGTTCACGGCGGTGATGACGTCGCCGCCGACCAGGCCTGCCGAGGCCGCAGGGCTGTCGCAGATCGCGCCAATGACGAGCGTGCCCTTGCTCACCGAGGCGATCTGGGACGGCACCGCCATCTCCGCGCTGTTCTGATAGCAAGCCTGAGGCGCGCCGGCCCCGCCGCCCTCCTCTTGCTGCTGCTGCTGGACCTGCGGGTTGCTACTGGTCGAGGTAGCGACGAAGACACCGATGAACGGCGGGTAACCGATCGTCACGCTCGAACTGGCCTGACTGGCTGTGATCTCGCTCACGATCGACAGCGCCGTGTTGATCGGGATCGCGAACCCGGTGGCCTGCTCAGTGCCATCACCCGCGTTGTTTCCCGCCGTATTCATCCCGATGACCTGGCCAGAGGAGTTTGCCAGCGCACCACCGGAGTCGCCGGAAACGATATCCGCGTCTGTCTTGATCATCCCGTGCAGCTGCTCGGAGGCGACGGCGCCACCCTCATCACTAGCGGTGATCGACTGGTTCAGCGCGGTGATCTGTCCCGGGGCCGGGCGGATCACGCTCTCGCCCTCGGCGTTGCCCATGGCCAGCACCGAGTCGCCGGTCTTGGCCGTGGTGGCGTCGCCGACGGGGATCGTGTGCAAGCCTGAGGCGCCTTGCAGCTGAATCGCGGCGACATCGCCTGTCTCGTCATAGCCGAGGACTTTCGCCGGATAGGTCTTGCCGGTGGCCAGCACGGTCGCCGTGATGCTGGTGGCGTTCTCGATGACGTGGTTGTTAGTGAGCACCAGGCCATCGGAGTTGAGCACCATGCCGGTACCCGCGGCAATCGCCGACTGGTAGTTCAGCGAGGTGTTGATGATTACCAGGCCGGGCTCGACCTTGTTATAGATGGCCTGATCGGCCGCGCTCAGCCCGCTACTGCCGGTGCCGCCGTTGCCGGTACCTGTGCCAGTGCCGCCACCCAGCCCGCCTAGCCCGCCCGGGCCGCTGCTGCCGAGCCCGCCGGGACCCTGTGTTGGCTGAACCTGCTGGGGCGCCGAACTGGACGGTGCCGGCAACAGGGTGGCCGCCGGGGTGCCATTGCCGATGTGACCCGCCGCGACCACCGCGCCAGCGCCGAGAGCGCCCGCGACCACCGCGACGCCTACATACCGCCAGAAGCTGGGCCGCTGCGGCGGTGGGGGCGGCGGCGGGAAGCCGCCGCCGCCGTACTCACCAAAGCCACCGTATTCCTGCATACCAATCACTCCGCCTTCGATCCGTCAAGCTCTAGTGAGCCTCATGAACCTGACCGTTGGCTGAAAGTGCACTGGGGATTCGGTTCAGCCCGCGAGCTTCGCCAGTTCCGGTACAAAGTACAGGCCGTCGACAGTACCGACACCAGCCGCGAGGCTGTAGCCGGCTCGCGCGTTCCATCCCCGCACCGTGTGCTGCTTCCCGCCTTGGATGAAGGCTACCGTGTTGTTGCCCGAGGTCACAGGCACGATACCGGGCATGCCCTTGGCGGACATCTCATACAGGGCCGGGTTGATCAGGCCAAGCGAGTGACCCGCGTACTGGGACGCGAGCGCGACAATGCCGGCGAACAGCGGGGTCGCCTCGCTGGTGCCCCAGGTCGGCTGCCAGGCCGGCCCGGCGCCGGGGAAGGTCTGGTAGGTGTACACCGCGCCGCTGCCCGAGCCGCTCATCGAGATGTCAGGGACGCCGCGGTGATCGCCGACCTCGGCGGCCACGCCGTCCTGGTACCACGGACGGCTGAAGAAGATCGACTTGCCACCGCCGCCGGCGTCCGGGTTCGGCTGCGAGGTGAGGTTCACGTACTTGTTCCAGGTGTCGTTCCACGCGGTGTCGGGCGAGGTGTGGTCGCCGGCCGCGTTCAGGTGCAGCTCGGTGCCGCCCACGGCGGTCACCAGCGGGTCACTGTCGGACCAGGAGGTCACCGGGAACAGGTAGTAGGTGCTGCCGTCCAGCCCGACATCCGCCGCGCCGCTGTCACCGGAGGCGGCGAGCACCGTGACCTTGTCTTTCTCGGCCATGAGGTTGGCGCCGCGCAGCGCCTGGACCGATGCGAAGCTCTTGAACGTCTCCTCGGTCGCGCTGAAGCTCTGGCTGATCACGTCGGGGTGGTAGTGCTTCATCACGTACTCTTCGGCGGCGACGATCTGCGGGAATCCCTGCGTGCCTTCGGTCTCCGAGACCGGCGTCTCCACCAGCAGGATCTTCGCCCCGGGCGCGATCGTGTGCGCGTACTCCACATCGAGGGTCGTCTCGCCGCCCCAGCCGGTCATGTCCGAATCGCTCGCGTTCCACTTGGGCATGCTGCCGACCGGCGTGATGATGCTGAACGACGGCGGAGCCGGCAGGCCATAGGTGCTGTCGAAGACGGACAGGTCATGCTTGATCGTCGGCGAGCCGAAGGAGTCGACGATCACGATCGTGGTGCCCTTGCCGGTGATGCCCTTGGCGTACAAGTCCGGCAGGTTGTATGCCTGCTCGATCTGCGTCGGGCCGTAACACGCGACGTGGTACAGCGCCTCGCACTGCGCCAGCGTGAGCGGGCTGCTGGTCTCGGCCGACTTGAGGTGCAGCACGTCCGGGTGAACCGTGACGTCCGCCAGGGCGGACGCCGATGACGGAGCCCCGGCTGCCGTCACGGCGGCTCCGCTCGTCAGGGCCGCGCCGCTGGCGGCGGTGACGGCGGCGAGCCCGCAGGCCCCGGCCGCGAACGCAAGTCTCTTCACATGGCGCAACGAAAAACTCCTGTTTCGCTCGGACGTGGTTCCCACCCTGCTCGGATGACAATAACACCCAGAATCGGACGAAAAGATCACAATTCAACAGTGGGTCACGTCTTACCCCAAGTGGGCGAGTTCCGGGACGAAGTACTGGCCGTCGATGGTCCCGACCCCAGTCGCACGGCTGTAGCCGTCGCGGGCCTTGAACCCGCGCACGGTGTAGGTGCGGCCGTCCTGCCGGAACGACACGGTGGTATCGCCGGACGTGACCAGGACGATGCCGGGAGCGTGCTCGGCCGCCAGCTTGTAGATGGCCGGGTTGATGAAGCCAAGCGGATGGCCCGCCAGCTGGTCCGCGAGCGCCACAACGCCCGCGAACATCGGAGCCGCCACGCTCGTGCCGCAGCTCAGCATCCAGCCCGCCGACTGGCCAGGGAAGCTCGCATAGGTCAGGACGGCACCACTGCACGAGGCGCTCATCGAGATGTCGGGGATGCCGCGCATCCCGCCCACGGTCTTCCACACGCTTGCCTGGTACGACGGCCTGGTGAACCACGCCGAGTCACCGCCGCCGCTCGCCATCCCGTCCGGCGCGCTCTTCATGCCAAGGAGCCTGGCCACCGCCACGCTCCAGGTGTCGTTCCACACGGTGTCGGGCGAGAGTCGGTCGCCGTTGCCATCCAGGGACAGCCGAGTGCCCCCTACGGCGGTCACCAGCGGGTCACTCGCCGGGAACTGCGCATTCGGCGACGTGAACCACGATGTCTTGGCGCTGTTCGTCGGGTTGGTAGCGCCGTTGTCGCCGGCCGAGGCCAGCACGGTGATGTGCTCCTGCCTGGCCTCGGCGAACGCCTTAACCAGGTTCTGGATCCCGTAGTAGCCGAACGAGTCCACCGGCTCGGGGATGCCCCAGCTCTGGGTAATGATGCTGGCGAGGTGATGCTCGATCACGTATGTCTCGGCCTTGGCGTAGTAGCTGTCAGGAAAGCCGCCGTTCAGCGGTATCTCGACCACCAGGATCTTCGCGGCCGGCGCGATCGCGTGTGCCCACTCCACGTCCATCGTCGTCTCGACGGCCCAGTTGTGCATGCTGGAGTTGCTCGCGCTGAAACGTGACACCGGGCCGGCCGGCGTGATGATGGACAACGACGGGTTCGGCAGGCCGAAGCCCCTGTCAAATGCCGTGAGGTCGTTCCAGATGGTCGGCGAGCCCTCGGGATCGATGACGGCAATGGTCACGCCCTTGCCGGTGATCCCCTGGCTGTAGATGCCGGTCAGGCTGTACGCCTGCTGGATCTGCGCGGGGGTGTAGCAGACGACCTGGAGCTGCTGCTGGCAATCGGCGGAGTCCGGCGGAGTTCCAGCGCGACCCGACATGACCATCGCGGGTACGGAGTCCCCCGCGGGCGCAGCGCCCCTGGCTGGGGCCGACGCGGTCGCCCCGGTCGCCGCGGCGGTGCAGAGGGCGGCCGTGGCTAGCGCAGCGACGGTCAGCATTCTGGCGCGCATTCGAGGCTCCCGTTCCTGTCAGCCGAGACGGGCTAGTTCGGGGATGAAGTACTGGCCGTCGATGGTGCCGACACCGGCCGCTCGGCTGTAGCCCTTCCTGGCGGTGAAACCGCGGACGGTGTACTTGTGGCCGCTCTGCTTGAAGGTCACCGTGTTGCTGCCGGACGTCACCAGGACGATCCCCTGAGCGTGGTCGGCGGCAAGCTGGTAGAGCGCCGGGTTGATGAAGCCGAGGGAATGACCGGCCACCTGATCCGCCAGGGCCACGATGCCGGCCATCAGCGGCGTGGCCTCACTCGTGCCGGCGACCGGGTACCAGCCGGCCTGCTCGCCGCTGAAGCTCTGGTAGACAAGCACCGGGCTGCTGGTCGCGGCGTTCATCGACACATCGGGGACGCCGCGCCTGGCCCCGACGGTCTGCCGCACAGAGTTCTGATAAGAGGGCCTGGCGAACCACGTCGACTTCCCGCCGCCGCCGGCCGTCGCCGACGGCGTGCTGACGCCAGCGGCCTGGTTCACCGCCGTGTTCCAGGTGTCGTTCCACACGGTGTCTGGCGAGGTGTGGTCACCGTTGTCATCCAGGTACAGCTCGGTGCCACCGACTGCGGTTACCAGCGGGTCGGTCGCGGGGTAGCTCGCATTCGGGAAGGTGAGCAGCGGGCTGCCGATGTTCGCCGAGGGGTTGGTGGCGCCGTTGTCGCCGGCCGCGTCCAGCACGGTGACGTGGTGCCGTTCCGCCTCGACATACGCGTCGTGCAGCGCCTGCACTCCGGGGTCCTTGAGGGAGTCGCCGTGTTCGGTGCCGCTCCAGCTCTGGGAGATGACGCTGGCGAGGTGATGCGTGATGACGTAGTCCTCGGCGCGGGCGAAGTCGGAATCGCTGGTGTCGTTCGGCGTCTCGACGAGCACGATGCTCGCGCCAGGCGCTATCGCGTGCGCCCATTCCACATCCAGCGTGGTCTCCCCCGCCCAGGCGACCATGTCCGCGTTCTTGGCGTTGTACCTGGGTACCCGGCCAGCCGGGTGGATGATCGTCAGCTTCGGGTTGGGCAGGCCGTACTGGCTGTCGAACGTGGTCAGGTCGTTCCAGACGGTTGGCGACCCGTACGAGTCGACGATGGCGATGCTCACGCCCGCGCCCGTGGTGTTCTGGGCGTAAAAGCCGCTCAGGCCGTACGCCTGCTGAATCTGCGCCGGGTCATAGCACGGCAGCTGCTCGCCCTGCTCGCAGTCAGCCGACGTCGGGGCATCCTCCCAGGTCCGGTTCCCGACGTGGAGCACGCCCGGAATCATCCGCGGCCCGGACCCGGCACCAGCCGCCTGCGTCACGCCGGCGCCCGCGGCGCTCAGTGCTCCGGCGCTCGGTGCTCCGGCGCTCAGGGCGGCAGCGCTCAGGGCCGCGGCTAGGGCGGTGGCGCTCAGGGCGGTGGCGATCTTCCTGGCGTGCTTTCTCATTGCCTCGACTTTCATATATCCGCACAAATCGGCTCTTGCGGTCACGGCTTGACACCACGTCAGGCGGCGTCAGGGTCCGCTCGGGTCAGGGTTCGCGGGTCAGGGTTCGCTGGGGTCAGGCCAGGCGGGCCAGCTCGGGGATGAGGTACTGGCCGTCGACAGTGCCCACGCCGGCCGCCCGGCTGTAACCGTCCCTGGCCGTGTAGCCGGAGATCGTGTACGTCCGCCCGCCCTGCTTGAAGGTCACCGTGTTGCTGCCGGACGTCACCAGGACGATCCCCGCCGCGTGGTCGGCGGCGAGCTCATAGAGCGCCGGGTTGATGAAGCCCAGGGAATGACCGGCAGCCTGATCCGCCAGGGCCACGATGCCTGCCATCAGCGGCGTGGACTCGCTGGTGCCGCACGAGGAGTACCAGCCCGCCTGCTGGCCGGCATAACTCTGATAAGTAAGGACCGGGCTGCTGCAGGCGGCATTCATCGCGATGTCAGGGATGCCGCGCATCGCGCCGACCGTCTGCTGCACGGAGTCCTGATAGGAGGGCCTGGCGAACCACGTCGACCTGCCACCGCCGCCGGCGGTCGCCGAGGGGGTGCCGCTGCCCTGATACTGGTTCGCCGCGGCGTTCCACGTGTCGTTCCACACGGTGTCGGGGGATATGCGGCTGCCGTTGTCATTCAGGTGCAGCTCGGTGCCGCCGACAGCGGTAACCAGCGGGTCCGTAGCTGGATACTCCGCGGCCGGGCGGGTGAACAGTTCGCTCGGGTTGCTCGTCGGGTCGGTCGCGCCGTTGTCCCCGGCCGCGGCCAGCACGGTGATACCGGCCTGCTGCGCCGCCACGTATGCCTGATGCAGGGCCTGGATACCGGGATCGGAGAGGGAATCGGCTTCCTCGGTAACGCCCCAGCTCTGGCTGATGACGTCGGCCAGGCGATGCTGGATCACGTAGTCCTCGGCCTCGGCGTAGCCCGCGTCACCGTCATCGGTCGGGGTCTCGACCAGCAAGATCGCCGCACCAGGCGCTATCGCGTGGGCCCACTCCACATCCAGCGTGGTCTCCCCCGCCCAGCTGACCATGTCGGCGCTCTGCGAGTTGAACTTGGGCACCGGTCCGGCCGGCCGGATGATCGACAGCTTCAGAGCGGCCAGCCCGAACTGGCTGTCAAACGTGGCCAGGTCACTGGCGATGGTCGGCGACCCGTAGGTATCGACGATCGCGATCGTCACACCCGAACCCGCACTGTTACCGCCGGTGAGGCTATACGCCTGATCGATCTGGGCCGGGTCGTAGCAGGGCAGCTGATTCTGCTGCTGGCACTGGGCGACATCCGGGGCGCTCGCGCGAGCCTTCCCGACGTGCAGCGCGCCAGGGATGAACCGCGGCGTGGTGGCACTCGGTGGTACGGGCACCGTGCTTGCGTTCTGCATGCCTGCGATCTGCATCGTGAGGGCGGCAGCAAGAGCGGTCATGGCAACGGCAGCCGCTCCATGGGTGCGCGGTCTCCAAAAAAGTCCACGCATCGCTACATAGCCCCCGCTATCGTCGCAAATCAGGCCCGCCCAACATAGTGAAGATAACATCAGTTTCTTGATCAAAAAGGGCAAAATTCAACATTTCCCGAGATCGGGGGCCTGGCGCCTCGCGGAGTTGCACTGGTGCCTCGCGGGGCACGGGCGTGGGCTGGCGCCTCGCGGAGTTGCGGGCGCTACCCGGACATGAAGGGCCGCGCGCTGATCGTTATATGCAACTATGTGTATCTATGTCCCGTATGGCGCTCCGGAACATCCGTGCTCCGCGGAAGACAAAGAGTCAAAAACGACCACTTTGTTTCCGTCAAGCACGGATGTTCCGTGCAAATGCAGGCGTGCGGGCGCTGTTGGATGCGGCGAGCCGCACCGAGCGGCCGCTCGTCGTGAGATGGGCTCCCTTACCCCTTGCCGGCGAGCTCGGGGACGAAGAGGAGGCCGTTGACCGTCCCGATGCCGGCGACGAGGCTGTAGCCATTCCTGGCGGAGTAGCCGTGCACGCTGCCGCCGCCCTGGAAGTCAACCGTGTTGTTGCCGGACGTGACAGGGACAATGCCCTTGGCGTGTTCGGCGTACAGCTTGTAGATGGTTGGGTTGATGAAGCCGAGCGGGTGGCCGGCTTCCTGGTCGGCTAGCGCAACGATGCCGGCGAACAGCGGCGACGCCTCGCTGGTGCCGCACACCGGGTCCCAGGCCTGGAAGCCGTCGTAGCTTTCGTAGACCTGCACCGTGCCATCGCAGGCACCGCTCATCGCGATGTCAGGGACGCCACGGCTGCCGCCCGTCACGCTCCTTACCGCGCTCTGGTACGACGGCCTGCTGAACACGGAGGACTTTCCGCCACCGGTCGCGTCCGGGTTGGGGCCGTCGCTACCGAACAGGAAGTTGTTCACTGCCGTGCTGTTCGTGTCGTTCCACACGACATCGGGCGAGATCCTTCCCCCGTCCTGGCTCAGGTTCATCGAAGTGCCGCCCACCGCCGTCACGTAGGGGTCACTGGCCGGCCAGTTCACCACCGGGTAGTTGTAGTACGTGTCGTTCGAGAAATTGATCCCCGTCGCCCCGGTGTCACCGGTCGAAGCCAGTACCGTGATGTGGTCCGCGGCCGCCTGCTTGTAGACGCTGTCCCATGCCTTGACCGCAGCACGGCCCAGGTACTGCTCAGGGAAGCCGAAGCTCTGACTGATCACGTTGCCGAGATGATGGCTGACCGCATACTTCACCGCGGCGACAAGAGTCCCCGGGTTGTCGTTGGGCGTCTCGAGCAGCACGATGTTCGCACCAGGGGCGATGGCGTGCGAGTAGTCCACATCGAGCGTGGCCTCACCCGCCCAGCCGACCATGTCGCCGTTGCTGGTGTCGAAGGCTCCGACCTTGCCCACCGGCTGGATGACACTGAACGACGGGTTCGGCAGCCCTTCGTCCCCGTCGAACTGAACGAGGTCGTCGTCGATCGTCGGCGAGCCATACGCGTCAATGAGCACGATCGTGGTGCCCTTGCCGGTGATGTGCTTGTTGTAGAGACCGTCCAGGTTGTAAGCCTGCTCGATCTGCTCAGGGTTATAGCAGTTGACGTTCGCAAGCGCCTGGCACTCGGCCAGGGTCAGGTCCAGGTTGCTCCCCGAGGGGAAGACGTGCACGTCCGGCCGGACGTGCACGCCGGCCAGGCCCGCGAACGGCGCAGCCGCGGCGGCGGTCGTCGTCGTGGCCGCGGACGCCCCCCACGCCGCTGCGCCGAGCGCGCACGCTGCGGCTAGTATCTTCGTTCCGTGATTGTGCGCCGCCCTCACGCACATCACCCCCGTTTCATCCCGTATACGACCAATGAGGCTAAGAGACAGTAACACTCGCTTATCGGACTTAAGGGCCGATTAACCGGGTCGAGCACAGGCCGTTACTCCTTGGGCCCGCGCATGTCTCATTTCGGACCCCGCCCCGTAACATTCTTGGATCCCCCACCTGAAGACTTAGCGGCGATAACACCCATCGTCGGACATATTTGCAATAATGCTAGATCCGGCGCGGGGTGGTAGGGACAGGTGCCGGATCCGCTGGCCAGGCAGGCATACTGGGGTGGAAGGGTCCCCGAGCAGAGGTGAGCAGCATGCGCTTGCGCGGAAGTGTTGCGATTGACCTTGGCACGGTGAACACGCTCGTCTGGGTGGCCGGACGTGGCATCGTCGTCGAGGAGCCGTCCGCCATCGCCATCGACACCGCGTCGGGCACGATCGCCGCCGTCGGATCGGCGGCTGACGCACTGGCGGACAAGGAGCCGCAGGGCATCGAGGTCCTGCATCCGCTCCGCGACGGCGTCATAGCCGACCTGGACGCGACCGCTGCGATGCTGCACGCGTTCCTGCGCAAGGCGCGCCGTCATTTCGGCCCGCGACGGCCCCGGGCCCTGGTCTGCGTGCCGGCCGGCGCCACCGAGGTTGAGCGCCGGTCGGTCATCGCCGCGCTCAGCGTCCGGCGACCCAGGTACACGGTCCAGCTGATCGACGAGCCTGTCGCGGCGGCCGCCGGGGCCGGCTTCGACCTGAGCGGCGGAGCAGGCGGCTTCGTCGTCGACATCGGCGGCGGCACCACCGAAGTCGCCGTGGTGGCGGGCTGGCGGGTCGCCCGTGCCGCGTCGCTGCGCAAGGCGGGCAACGCGATGGACGAGGCCATCCTGTCCATGGCACGGAACGAGCTCGGGCTCATCTTGTCCCAGCGCGCCGCCAGGGAACTGAAGATGACCCTGGGGGTGGCCGGCGGGGAACCGGCCGAGATCGTCGGCATCGACGTGGCCACCCGCACGCCAAGGACCGAGAAGGTGCACGGCTACCTGGTCGCGAACGCGATCGAGCCGATCGTCACCGCGATCATCAACCAGATACTGCAGATCCTGTCCGAGATCCCGTCCGGCCTGGCCGAGGATGTGGTCCGCGGCAAGATCCGGCTGGCCGGCGGCGGAGCCCTGCTGCCCGGGCTCGCGTCCCGGATCGAGACCGTCGCCGGCATCGGCACCGCCGTCGCCGAGGACCCGCTGCGGTGCGTGGTCCGCGGCGCGGCCGACATCCTGAACCGGAAGGACAATCCAGGACCCGCGCCGCGGCAGTGGTAACTCCATGGGCTGCTAGCGATCCTGGAGGACGGACAGGATGTTGCCGGCCGGGTCCTTGAACCAGGCGATGTACGGGCCGCCGCCGCGGTTGATGCCTCTCGCGTCCTGTGCCATGCCGTCGTAGCGCTCGAACTGGACGCCGCGGCTGGTCAGTTCGTCGACGGCGGCCTCGATGTCGTCCACAGGGAAGTTGAGGATCGTGTAGGTCGCGGGGACGTGGTCCTGCCTGGGATAGACCAGCGTGTCGCGCTCGCCCGCCAGGTGCAGCGTCAGCAGGCCGTAGTGCTCGGAGGTGCGCAGGCCGAGGGTCTCGCCGTAGAACTTCTGCGCCTCGGCGATGCTGCCCACAGCGAATCCGCTGAAGGTCCTGGTATCCGCGAACATGAGATGCTCCTGTCTTATGGAACGAGGTGTACCGGAGGTAGACGGCGAACCGTGGCGGGACTCATCGCAAGCCCGCAAGCTCGGGCTCAAGCCGGGGCTGCGGATAGCGCTGGTGAACTGCCCGGACGGGTGGACGTCAGTCCGCGACAGCGCCGGGGGCGGGCCCGCGGACGTCATTATCGCGTTCTTCACCGAGGCGGCGGAGATACCGGCGGCGCTGCCGGAACTGACCCGCCGCATCTACCCGGCGGGCGCGGTCTGGGCCGCCTGGCCGCGCCGGGCCGGCGGGCACCGCAGCGATATCACCGACAACGTGATCAGGTCGCATGCACTGGCGCTCGGCCTGGTTGACGTGAAGGTCGCCGCCATCGACGACGACTGGTCCGGCCTGCGCCTGGTATGGCGGGTCGCAAACCGGCCACGCTGACGGCACTGGGACTGTACGTTTTGTAGCTATGAGCGCGTTTCTGGACCCCGGCGCGCAGGCAGCGCTCGACGGGTATCTCACCCGGCTGGACGCCGTACTGCCGCAAGCCTGGGTTTACCTGACCGGATCGGCGGCGCTGGATGACTGGCAGCCGGGACGAAGCGACCTCGACATGCTCGTCATCGTCCCAGACGAGGACACGCTCGGGGAGGCAGAGCTAGACGCGCTGGAAGCGCTGCACGTGGCCATGGCGGGAAGACCGTACCTGGACGCGGTCTACGTGCACCGCGATCAGCTCGGCAAGCCCGGTCCGGCGGGAGTTCCCGGCGCGGTCGACGGGGTCTTCGGCCGGGACAGGCAGACGGTCAATCCGGTGCTGTGGGCCACGCTTGACCGGCACGGCATCGCCATGCGCGGGCCGGCGGTGTGCACGCTCGGGGCCGGACCTGAGCTGGACTGGCTGCGGGAATGGAACCTGGCCAACCTGACCACGTACTGGCGGCCGTGGGCCGATCAGGCGCGTACCTTGCTGGCGGGCCGCGACGGCGACGCGCCGGTCGCGGCCGGCAACCTCGCCTGGGCCGGGACCGGACCGGGACGGCTGCACTACACGATCGCCACCGGCGGCATCATGTCCAAGACGGCGTCTGCCGACTACACCACCAAGCTCTTCCCCGAGTACGCGACCCTGCTAGCCCGCGCGAAGGCCTGGCGGCTGGGTGACGATACTCAGACGTTCACGACCGCGGACGGCCTGGCCGGCTGCGACCTGATCGATGCGGTAATCGATGACGCCCGAGCGTAGGCGCCGGTCCGGCTCCCGCTAGACCTGACGGAAGTGCCGGTTCAGCTCGCTGGCGTAGTGGCGGCCGAGCGTAGCGCCGTGGGAGGCAATCCAGTCGGTGAAGACCACCTGGCCGGTAGGCTCCGCCGTGGAGTCGGCCAGGCCGGCCGCCATCGCCTGGTACTCCTGCGCGGTCAGCAGCACGTCGCGCAGCGCGAGGCCGAGCGCGCCGGCCAGCGGCGGGACCGCCCAGCCGGGCACCCCCACGATCGCGGCGTGGCTGCCGGTCGCGGTGCGGATGGCGGCCACCATGTCCCGGAACGCAACCGACTCCGGGCCCACCGCGTCGACCGTGTCATTCTCGATGCCGCCGCCGACTGCCAGCCGGGCCAGGTCATCGACGTGAATGGGGCGGATCCGGTAGGCGCCGCTGCCGCCGATCGCGAAGACCGGCAGGTGCCGCAGCAGCCAGGCGATGTTGTTGACGAGGACGTCGCCGCCGCCGAACAGGATGGCCGGACGGAGGATCGCGTACGGGATGCCGATGCTCTTCAGGTGCTGCTCGACCGCTGCCTTGCCGGCGAAGTACGGGAACGGCGAGCCCGGGTCGGCATGCGTGATGGAGACATGCACGACGCGCTGGACCCCGGCCCGTTTCGCGGCGTCGAACAGCACGCGGCTGTTGGCCACTGCCTGGGCGTGGGTGTTGCGGCCGCGGGAAAACCGGACCCAGTACGTGTTGTACAGGGTGTGCGCCCCGTCCAGCGAGCGGGCCAGCTGATCCTCGTCGCTGAAGTCCAGCGGTCGCACCTCGATGTCACCGGGCGCGGTAGCAGGATGGCCGGTCAGGGTGCGGACCCGGTGGCCGGCCGCCTGGAGGTCCCTGGCAATCGCCGCTCCCGAGTAACTGAACGCACCGGTCACCACGTCTAGCTGCATCACTTCTTACCACCTCTCTTCAGTAGCGACAGCAAGCGGGCAGCACGGTCAAGCAGCTCGCCCGCCGCGCGGGCCTGATCGAACACCGCGAGCGCTCTTTCCTGGTCACCGTCCAGGTGAGCCAGCAGCTCCAGGCCGAGAATCCCCGCCACCACGGCGTGTGCCGCCTGCTCGGCCGGGACCGGCACCGGGGAGCTCGCCAGCACGTCCCGCATCGCGGTCTGCGCGAACTCGCGCCAGGGCTCCAGGCAGGCCCGGATCCGGTCGCCGAGACCGGGCACCGACTGGGCACCGCTGATCATCTCCACCAGGACGGTCACATGGCCAGCCGCCAGGTCCTCGGTGAAGACGGCACGCGCCGCGCCGACCAGGCCGGCGATGGAGCCAGTGTGCTCAAGCAGGCCCTGGTAGGCAGCCATGCGCTGCGCGCTGACCTCCTCCAGCGCCGCGATCAGCAAATCAGGGACCGAGCCGAAGTGGTAGAAGATCAGCGCCTGGTTGCAGCCGGCCCGCCGCGCGATCTGCCGGGCGCTCGCGCCGGCGAAGCCGGCCTCGCGCAGCGTCTGGATCGCGCCGGCGATGAGGGCGGCGCGAGTAGCGGCTGCCTGCTGCGGACTCACCATGGCCTCCATTGAGCGATCGCTTTAAGCGATCGCTCAAATAGAGCGTATGGCAGCGCACCGCCGGAGGCAAGTGGCTCTCCGCGCACCCCTTGCTCTGCTTCCTCTGGGGAAGCACTTTCGGGCAAAACCGCTTCCTGGGAGGAAGCAGAGCAAGGGGTACAGGCGCTACTAGTCGTGCCCGCGGGTTGCCTCGGTCGCGCTGGACGTAACACACAAGTCGTTCTGAGTTAAGACGCCGCGGGTGACGTGCAGCAGGTATTCGCGGCGGTCCAGGGGGTTGCGGTCGGTGCGGGCACGGGCGGGCGCGGAGCCGCGGACCTGCTCGTAATGGCTGAAGACGCTCTCCAGGACGCCTTCGCCGCTGGTCAGGCCGGGCAGGCGCTGGGCCAGCTCGTGGGTGCAGGCGGCCGGGATGACGCCTTCGATGGCGCAGCGCGCGCCGGTTATCCGCTGGGCCGACGGGATCGCGTCGAGCTTGGCAAGCAGCGGCAGGACGACGCTGGCGGCATCGGCGGGGATGTCGAGGTGGAACCGCTGCACCGGCTGGCAGACGCGGGTCCCGGCCTGCCGGAGGGCGCTCATCAGCACCAGCGGGGTCAGGCCGCGGAAGTCAGCGCCGGTGCTCGACATGCTCTTGTCGAACCGGGCGTGCGCGTGGCTCTGCCGCGGGTAGTACCCCGAATGGGTGAGCGTCACGACGCAGTCGGTCACCTGCCAGCCACGGATGCCCTGGCTCAGGGTCGCCCGCACCGTGTCCTCGATCGCCTTGAGGAAGGCCAGCGGCAGGGCGCCCAGCTCGATTTCCAGGCGAAAGTCCACACCCGGCGGTCCTGGTTCGACGCGCAGGCCGACCGCCGCCAGGAACGGGTTGTCGCCGCCCTTGATGTACTCGACCGCATGGCCGGTGCCAGAAGGCCGCTCGATACAGATGGTCTGCGAGTTACTGAAGGTGACAGCGAGGCCGAAGTCGGCATGCAAGGTGGCCTCGATGACTTCCTTCTGTACCTCGCCGTAGAGGGACAGCCGGATCTCGCCGTCGTCCTGGCGCAGGTTGATGAGCGGATCCTGCTCGGCCAGCTGGGACAGCGCGTTATGCAGCCGCACCTTGTCCCGCGCACTGACCACGGTCTCCAGGGTGGGCGGGCTGAAGCTCGGCCCGCTCCTGGTGTGCGCCGCGCCTATGGCGTCGCCGATCCTGATCGTGTGCAGGCCCCAGAGCTTGGCGATGTCTCCTGCCCGCACCGCATCACCGCGCACCGCGGCGCCGTCGCGGAAGACGCTGATCGCGGTGACCTTGCCCGCCCGGGTCTGGTCCCTGATGCGGAGCGTGCCGCCGAACATGCGGACGTAGGCGATCTTCTCACCGGCCGGGCCGCGCTCCACCTTGAAGGCCGCGGCCGACGGCGGCGCCTGCGTGTCGTCCGCCGCGACGGGCAGGAGCCGCGGGATTGCCTCGGTCAGCTCTGGCACGCCGGCGCCAGTGATCGCCGAGCCGAAGAACACCGGATGGACCCGCGCCGCGCGACTCAGTGTCGCGAGCCCTTCCCGGCCGCGCCGCCGGGATAGGGTGCCTCGCGTCAGGTACTCGGCCAGCAGTGCGTCGTCGTGGTCGGCCAGCAGCTCAGGGGATGGCCTGGCGGCCGGGATCGCGGCCGGGGTCAGCCGCTCCGCGATGGCCCTCAGGACCCGCTCGGGGTCGGCGCCGCGGCGGTCGATCTTGTTGACGAAGATCAGGGTCGGGATCCGCAGCCGCCGCAGCGCGCGCATCAGCACCTGTGTCTGCGCCTGGACGCCCTCGACCGCGGAGATCACCAGCACCGCACCGTCGAGCACGCTGAGCACCCGCTCTACCTCGGCGATGAAATCCGGGTGGCCCGGAGTGTCGATCAGGTTGACGTTCGTGCTGCCAATGGCGAACGAGGCGACGGCGGACTTGATCGTGATGCCGCGCTGACGTTCCAGGGCGAGCGTGTCGGTCTGGGTACTGCCTTCGTCAACGCTGCCGATCTCGTCGATGACGCCGGCGGCGTACAGCAGCCGCTCGGTCAGGCTGGTCTTGCCGGCGTCAACATGCGCCAGGATTCCGAGGTTGAGGGTGTGCACGAAGCGTCATGTCCTCTGCGTAGGTGGCGATTACCTGAGCTGACATGAACGCTGCTCGCATGGCAGGAGTACAGCACCCCGCCCTCCTGCGGGGCAACTGATTTAACGCGCCGTGGCGACGTAGTAGACGCCGACCGGGTTGATGCGGGCGGCGTCGATCGCGGCCTGCTCTGCCTCGGCCGGCACCCCGGCCAGGTCCGCGAAGTAGTAGGGTCCGTCCGCGTACGACACGCGGTCAAAGCGCAGGTCCAGCCCTGCCACGATCCGGGCCGCGGGGTGCAGCCCTTCCCGTTCGGCCCACGCGTCGCGGTACGCATCCCACGCCAGCCCGGACTCCGCGAACTGCTCCCGGTGCGCGTGCAGCCAGCCCGGCTCCTGCTCACCTTCGGCCAGGTGCGCGAAGCACCACTGCGCGGTCCGCTCATCGAACCGCTCGTGGGCGCACTCGATGACCACCACGGTGCCGGCCCCCGTCGCGGCGATCAGATCCAGCGCAAGATCCAGGTCGGGCACGTGGTGCAGGGAAGTGCAGGCGATGACCGCGTCCACCTGCGACCCGGGTGGGTACTTCTCAAAATCACACTGCGCGTACTCCGGCCCGCCGGGAGCGCGGGCTGAACAAACTGCCAGGTGTAGGCAAACCAGTCTTCATACGATTTCACACTGGATTATATCCGGTAATCGTAGTATCACTTTAAGTATGCGATCGTTCACCTTAGTCGTCGCCGCGCTCCTCGCCGCCTGCGCCCTGCTCGCGCCCACGGCGGCGCATGCCCAGGGGCAGTACCCGGTCGACTGGGATTTCGCGCTGGGCAACGTGACCGGGTTCGCCTTCCCTGACACGCCGCCGCCAGGCGCGGACAACTGGTCCTGCCAGCCGAGTGCCGCGCATCCGCTGCCTGTCATCCTGGTCAATGGCACGTTCGCGAACCAGGACGACAACTGGCAGGCGGCCTCGCCGCTGCTGGCCGACAGCGGATACTGCGTGTTCACGTTCAACTACGGCGGCACCGGGGACGTCACGGCGACCGGCGACATCGCGACGTCCGCGACCGAGCTCGCCGCATTCGTCGCCCAGGTACTCGCGGCGACCGGCGCACCGCAGGTCGACCTGGTCGGCCACTCCCAGGGTGGCATGATGCCCCGCTATTACCTGAAATTCCTCGGCGGCGCGCAGTACGTGCACACCCTGGTCGGCCTCGCACCGTCCAACCACGGCACCACGCTGGACGGCATCGGCACCCTGGTCAACGACCTGACCAGCATCGACGGGGGCAGCAGCTCGATCAGCTCATCGTGCGTGGCATGTGCCGAGCAGGTAGCAGGCTCGGCGTTCCTCACGAACCTGAACGCCGGCGGGGACACCGTCCCCGGTGTCAGCTACACCGTCATCGAGACCCGGGACGACGAGGTCGTCACGCCCTACACCTCCGCGTTCCTTTCCGGGCCTGACGTCACGAACATCACCGTGCAGAATCAGTGCCCGCTCGACCAGTCCGACCACCTCGAGCTGGCCGCCGACCCGGTCGCGCTGGCCGATGTCCTCAACGCCCTCGACCCCGCCGACCCGGTGCCGGTCCCCTGCCTGCTGGTGCTGCCGCTCACCGGGCCCGTCGGACTGGTCCCGCCGTTCTAGATCAGAACGGCTGGTGGTTCCCGTGCTGCGACGGAACTCCGTGCTGCGACGGGAATAGGCAGCAGGAACGGGCGTTGCCACTAATGAGGCTTTTGCTCTCAGCGAGAGCGTTCAGTAAACCCACTAGCTGCGAAAGATCATGATTCGTTTCCGTTTGCGCCCCGATCCGCCCACTCGTACCGCTGCGATGAACCAGCTCATGCTTGCCCGCCGCAAGGCGCAGCCGGCCGCGGCCTACATTGCCAGGATGACCCTGACGGCGGTGGCCGCCTACCTGCTCGCCCTCATGCTGCCGGGCACCGCGCGCCCGGTGCTCGCGCCGCTGACCGCGCTGCTCGTGCTGCAGGCGAGCTTCTTCCAGACGATCCGCTCTGCCGTCACCAAGGTCGCCGGGGTGACCGCAGGCGTGCTCACGGCCGTCGCGGTTGCGGCTTCTGTCCCGTTCAGCTGGTGGGTGCTCGGGCTGCTCATCGCCGGGACGCTCGCGCTCGGCATGGTGCTGCGGCTGGGGTCGGACTCCCTCGAGGTACCGATCAGCGCGATGCTGATCTTCTCCGTTGATACGCACGCGGCGGCCACCGCCCGGATTTCCGACACGCTGGTCGGCACGGCAGCCGGGCTGGCAGCCGCCCTGCTGTTCGCCCGGGTGCGCATGCAGCCGGCCAGGGAGGCCGTCAGCGACGTCACCCAGCAGATGTCGAAGCTGCTCGGCCAGATGGCGGCCGGTCTCGCCGAGGTGCCCGAGCCGCGCCGCGCCGTCGAATGGCTGGAAGGAACCAGGGCCCTGCGCGGCGAGATCGACCGCCTCGACGACGCGCTCAGCAAGGCCGAGGAGAGCATCCGGCTGAACCCGCGCCGGCTGCTGCTGCCCAACCCGGCGGCCGGGCTGCGCGAGGGCGTGGACACGCTGGAGCGGGCCGCGACCGATATGCGGGTTCTTGCCCGGTCCGTGGTGGACAGCAGCCGGATTGACAGCGATGACAGCCCGGTAAGGGACGACCAGACCCGCGCGTCGCTCGCCGCGCTGCTTGGCGAGCTGGCCGGGACCGTCACGGCCTACGGCCAGTACCTTGAGGCCGGCGCCGTCGCGGCCAGCGAGCCCGCCGGCCAGCCGGCCGGCACACGGCGGCCGCTCGCTTCCGTGGCTCGGCGACCGCTCGCTTCCATAGCTCGGCGGCCGCTGGCTTCGGCGCCTCGGCGGTCGCTGGCTTCCATGGCTCGGCGGCCGCTGGCTTCGGTGGCTCGGCGGCCGCTGGGTGCGCGGTCGGCTGGCCGGATGCCGATTGCGCGGGTGCCGGCTGCCCGGGTGCCGGAGGGTGCACAGCCTGCTGGGGTTCAGCCTGCCGGGGTTGAGCCTGCTGGGGTTCAGCCCGCGGCGGATCGGCTGCAGGAGCATCTCGCGGCGGCACATCGGCGTCAGGATGACCTGGCCGACCTGCTGCGGACCGATCCGGAGGAGCAGCCGGACGGCTGGCCGCTGCGTGGGGAGATCCTCGCGCATGTGGACAGGCTGCGCAGTGAACTCGAGCCGCGGCGCCCGCCGGAGCGGAGCGACTCGACCGGGCCCTTCCGCGTGGCGGGGCCCCGGCGGGGACGGCTGCCACGCCGGCTGCGCCGCAGGCGCCGCTAGGTGCGCCTCTCAGGTTCACGGAAGATCGGCGCTCGGCGGAAGAAAAAGGGTCAAAAGTGACTCCTTATCTTCCGCGGAGCGCCGAATTTCCGTTTAATTCTGGTTGAGGAGGTTGTCGAGCACCTGGCGTTCCTTCTCCGGGGCCAGGCCTGGGGGGTTGCGGGGCTTGGGATCGCCTTCAGCTTGCAGCCACGCCCAGGTGGCGGCGACCGTGTCCTGGATCGGGCGGTCGGTTAGCCCGGCGGCATGCGCGCCGGTGACGTTTACCGTGGTCATGCCCTCGGTCTCGCCGCCTCGCGGCAGCCAGATCGGCAGCTCGGTCCACGGCTCGATGCCCGCGTCCAGGACGACCTGCTGGTCCACCCAGGTGAGCTCGGCATCCGATCCCGTGGCGGTCACCGCCGCGGTAAGCAGCTCCCCCATCGTGGCACCGCCGGGCAGGCCGACGGCGTTGAACGCGCCCGTTGTCCCCTGCTGAGCCGCGGCAAGCAGCCAGGCGGCGAGGTCCCTGGCGTCGATGTACTGGAAGGGCTGGGCTGGGTCACCGGGAGCGAGCACCCTTCCGCCGCGCTCGATGCGCCGCAGCCACCAGGGCAGCCGGCCGACATTCTCGTACGGGCCGAGGATAAGCCCGGCGCGAGCGAGCAGGGCCCGGTCACCGAACGCCCTGAGCACCGCGAGCTCGGCGCCGCGCTTGGCGGCCGCGTAGTCATCGTTGCTGTCGCTGTCCGGATCCGCCTCCACCACCGGGGTGCTCTCGTCCGTGCCCACCGGGATCGGCCACTGGTAGACCGAGACACTGGAGACATATCCGTAGTGCCCGGTACGGCCGGCCAGCACGTCACAGGCGTCGGCGGCGGCTCTCGGCGCACCGCTCCAGGTGTCGATGACCGCATCCCACTCGCCGGTGCCGATCGCCGCTTGCAGCGCCGCCTTATCCGTGCGGTCAGCGACCACTGCGTCCACCCCGGCCGCGGGGTGGCCGCTCACGCCTCTATTGACTGTGGTGACCTGGTGACCGTCGTCCAGCGCCGCCTCGACGACCGCGCGCCCCACGAAACGGGTTCCGCCCAGTACAAGAAGCCTCATAGAGCCCATCCTGCCGCATGCGGTATGCCCGTCAGGACCGGATCTGCTGTCAGCGGATATCCGATACGCGCTACGGCGTAACGTGTGGGAAACTACGCAGGTGGCCGCCCTGAAACTGCCCGGATTGCCGTTCGCCCTGGAGCCCGAAGGCGGTCCGCCGCCCGGAGTCCGGGTAATAAACGGCGCCCTGACGCTGATCTCCGCCAGCGGCACCGACATGTTCATCGACCCCGACGATTCAGCGCAGCCACCCGGTCAGCTACCGGACGCGGGCCGGATGGTGGGCCTGCCTCCCGCCGGTGACTTCACCCTCGCCGCCGAGGTCAGCGTTAAGTTCGCGAGCATGTACGACGCCGGCGTGCTGCTGCTGCACGGGGGCGAGCGGCGCTGGGCCAAGCTGTGCTTCGAGTACTCGCCGCAGCTCGTCCCCACCGCGGTCACGGTGGTGACCAGGGAGATGTCCGACGACAGCAATTCCTTCGAGGTCAGCGGCACTACCCTGTGGCTGCGGATCACCCGCAGCGGCGGCGCCTGGGCGTTCCACGCCTCCACCGATGGCTCGTGGTGGCGGCTGCTGCGCTACTTCTCCCTCGGCGCGGGCCTGGTCCGGGTCGGCTTCCTCGCCCAGTCCCCCACCGGCGACGGCTGCACCGCCACGTTCGACCACATCGAGTTCCGCTCAGGCGCACCCAAGAACCTCCGCGACGGCAGCTAGCCGGGGAGTTCTGCGCCGTACCAGGACTCGATGATCCGGCGGGCGATCGAGACGGCCGGAGCGATGGTCAGGTCGTGCGCCTCGATGCTCTTGAGCAGGGCGGGGCGGGTGAACCAGATGGCCTCAGCCAGCTCGTGGTTGTCGACGTGGAGCTGCTGGCCGGACCGCGCGTCGGCGCGGAAGCCGAGCATCAGGCTCCGCGGCATCGGCCAGGGCTGGCTGCCGAGGTACCTGACGTTCTCGACAGCGATCCCGGTCTCCTCGTGCACCTCACGGATGACCGCCTGCTCAGCCGACTCGCCGGAATCTACGAACCCGGCCAGGATGGAGAACCTCCGCTCCGGCCAGTTCGCGTTCCTCGCCAGCAGGCACCGGTCATCCTGATCGGTCACCAGCATGATCACGGCGGGATCAGTGCGGGGGAAGTGTTCCGTGCCGTCCTTGGGGCAGCGGGTGGAATCGCCGGCTGGCTCCGGGATCGTGGGCGTACCGCAGATCGGGCAGTGCGTATGCGTCGCGTGCCAGTTCGCCAGCGCGGCCGCGTGCGTCATCAGGCCAGCGTCGCGGTCGCTGAGGACCGCCCCGATCGACCGCAGCGCGACCGCCTTCGCTCCGTCCCTGGTGTCCGGCAGCGGAGCGCTGACACCGAAGTAGACCACGCCCCCGGCGTCCTGGCCGAGCAGGAAGCGCGTTCCCGCGGGAGCATCGGCCGGCGAGACCAGCACCAGTTCGGGCGCTTCCCCAGTGAAGCTCACCAGGGCCCGCCCATCCTCGATGACAAGCACCCGCGTACGGGGATCCGCCCAGGACTGCTCCAGCCAGGGCGTATCCCTGCGGCGCTCGGTTACGCGATCAACGGTGCCACGCGACAGCGCCAGCCGGCCCAGCTCCAGTTTGTCAAGACCGGTCACGGGCGCTTGAGATCTGCGCTGATCGCGGCGAGTTCCTCCCACAGATACGCCGAAGCCTCGGCGCCCTTAAGCAGCAGGGCTACCGACACCCGTTCATTCGGCGCATGGATCCGGTCGGTGTCCAGGCCGACGCCGACGAATACGAGCGGAGCGCCCAGGATCTCCGCCAGGTCGGCTTCGGGACCGCTGCCTCCCTCCCGGGTGAACAGCACCTCCCGGTCGAAGGCGCGCTGCATGGCCCGCCGTCCCGCCGACACCGCCGGAGAGCCAATCGGCGAATGGCAAGGGCGCACTCCCCCGTTGGTGGTCACCGTGGCGGTGATGCCAGCCGGGGTGTTCGCCTCGACGTACTCCCGGAACGCCGCACAGATGTCGTCGGGCTCCTGGTCGGCGACCAGGCGGAAGGTCACCTTGGCGTGTGCCTCCCTCGGGATGATGGTCTTGCCGCCCGCGCCGGTGTAGCCGCCCCACATGCCGTTGACCTCAGCGGTGGGACGAGCCCAGATGCGCTCGAGGGTAGTGAAGCCTTCCTCCCCGGTCGCCGCACCGCTGTCACCGGCATCCTGCAGCCACTGCCGCTCGTCGAACGGAAGCCTCGCCAGCAGGTCGCGCTCCTCGGGGCTCAGCGGCAGCACCTTGTCGTAGAAGCCGGGCACGGTGATCCGGCCTTCGGCGTCGTGCAGCCCGGCGATCAGGCTCGCCATCGCGTGCAGCGGGTTCGGCACCCCGCCGCCGAACGACCCGGAGTGCAGGTCGCGGCTGGGCCCGGACAGGGTGACCTCGGCCTCGGCGAGGCCGCGCATGCTGACGCACATCGACGGCACGTCGGCCGCCCACATGCCGGTGTCGGTGACCACGATCACATCGGCCTTGAGCCGGTCCCGCTCGCGACGGAGCATGGTGGCGAAGTTCGGCGAGCCGGACTCCTCCTCGCCCTCGATCAGCAGCTTGATGGTGACCGGGGGTGCCTGCTGACCGGTGGCGGCGAGGCACGCACGGATGCCGAGCGAATGGAAGAGAACCTGGCCCTTGTCATCGGAGGCGCCGCGCGCGAGCAGCAGCCCATCCTGCTCGGCCGGCTCGAACGGCGGGCTGGCCCACTCCTCAAGGGGGACGACGGGCTGGACGTCATGGTGACCCCAGACGAGGACGGTGAGCGCATCCGGATCGGCGGCTGGCCACTCGGCAAAGGTGGCGGGCAGGCCCTCATCCGGCGCGTCCCACACCTCGGCGACCGGGAAGCCAATGCCGCGCAGATGATCTGCCAGCCACTGCGCGGAACGCCGGACATCACCGTGGTAGGCGGGATCGGCGGAGATTGACGGGATTGCCAGCCACTGCTTCAGCGCATCGACGAACTCGCGCCCGTTCGACTCAACATAACCGCGGACATCCATAGATAGACCGTACCGCTCTGGTTATGGGCGGTGCGCTGTCAGGGCTGGGTCTCGAAGGCGTCACCGTGACCTGTCAGGCCCGCCGCGGGGATGATGACGTTCCGGCCGGGGCGCCCGGTGACCCAGCCGATCCGGGCCGGCTGCTCGCCCGCGCCCTTCAGGGCGGCGAGCGCGGCCTGCTGCTGGGCCTGGGGGACGACGATGCAGAAGCCGATGCCCATGTTGAACGTGGCATACATGGTGGCGGCCGGGACCTTGCCTGCCTCGGCGATCAGCCCGAACACCGGCGGCGGAGCCGGCAGCGCGTCCAGCTCATAGCTCACATCCGCGGCGAGGCGGCCGAGGTTGAGCAGCCCGCCACCGGAGATGTGCACCAGGCCCCTGGGCGTCACGCCGGCTCGCCACAGCGCCTCGGCCGCGGGCACGTACACCCGGGTCGGCTGAAGCAGCGCGTCGTCGAGCCGCCTGCCGGTGTCGCCCACCTGATCGCTGAGGGACATTCCCGCGATGTCGAGCAGCACGTGCCGGGCGAGGGAGTAGCCGTTGCTGTGCAGGCCGGAGCTTGGCAGGCCGATGATGACGTCGCCGGCCCGGATATCCGCGCCGTCGACCGGCTTGCGCCACTGCGGGGCCTTGCCGTCTGGCGCCACGGGGAGCTGGGTGTCCGGGTCGGCCGGCGGCATCGCGCCGACCGCGGTGCCGACCAGGTCCAGCATGGGGCCGCCGCCCTCAGCCGAGCTGGCGAGCATGGCGCCGATCTGGGCGATCTCGCCACCGGGGATGGCAATGCCGGCCAGGCCGGCGCCGAGGTACATGCCGCGGGCGAGCTCTTCGAGGACGCCCTCGTCGATCCGGTCCGTGGCCATGTAGTCGAGCAGCGCCAGCGGCACCGCACCCACGCAGATGATGTCGTTGACGTTGTTGGCGATGACGTCGATGCCGACGGACTCCCAGCGGTTGGCCTGCCTGGCCAGCAGGATCTTCGTCCCGACACCGTCCGTGGTCATCGCTATCGGCGGACCGGGCGGGATGTGCATCAGCGTCGCGAAGTAGCCGCTAGCCAGGCCGGTGATGCTGGTGACCATCGGCGACCTGACCTCGGTGCGCGCCAGCCAGGGACGCATCACCTTGGAGAAGGCGTCCTGCTCACGCTCCTCGTCCACCCCGGCGGCACGGTACGAGGGCTCTGGGGCAAGCGAGTGTTCCGGCGGCGTCATTTGAGGGCATCTTCCAGTGGTCTCGAACGGTCTGCGGCCTTCCTGAGACTAGTCCATGGCGTCAGGTGACGATGCGTGACGTGCCGGGGGTCCGGTCAGGCTGGGGTACCGGCCTGCACCCAGCGCTCGAAGACGGCTACCTTCTCGGCCGCCCACTTTCCGTCGCAGGGCATCGTGCCGCCGCGAACCTGGTCCAGTATCGCGATGGCATTGGCGCAGACGTCGGCGTAGGACCACAGGTCGAAGACGAAGCTCATCGACGTGCGGTCCTTCTCCCGGAACAGCGGCTTGATGTGCCGGTCGAAGCTCAGCGGCTCGCCGGGGCCGGGCAGATCCGGCTCGGTGGCCTGCCGGGCAGCCTGCGCGCCGGCGAATGGCGACGCCGCTGGCGGGAGCCCGGCGGAGCCCCAGTTCCACGAGGGTACGTGCGCGCCCGCGGGCGCGGCGGCCTCCCAGGCGATGTAGGCGGCGAACGCTGAGCGGAACTCAGGATCGGCGGGGAGCTTCGCCTCATCCGCGCAGCCCAGCCAGGAGGCGATCCAGCGGGCCTGCTCCTCGCCGGCCAGGGGTGCGGCGACCAGGGAGCCGTCCGGCCCGGACGCACATGGGCCGCCGAACGCCTCGGCGAACCGGGCCGCGGCCCGGTCGGCCTGGCCGGGCGGCAGGCCGGCATGCAGGGGGGCGAGCACCGGGTCGCCCGGCACGCGCTTGTCATAGAAGAGGTGTGCCACCGCGCTGAGCGCGGGCATGCCGCCCGCCCACTCGAACAGAGTCGGCCGCGCGCTCGGCGCCGGATCGGTGAAGCCGGCGTACCAGTGCATGCCGCTGCAGAACGGCTTGTTCTGCGAATGCCCGCAACGGCAGAGCGCGTAGTGCTCCCGCGAGCCGCCCTCGGCCCGCTCAGCATCCTTGCCGTCGCCATCGGCCAGGGAGAGCCCGCCGGTGATCCGGTACGGGCCGTCCTTGCTTACCTCGATGGCGGCTTCACGAGTGCCGTGGTGGTCGACCGCCGCCCGCTGCCCGACACCGTCGAGGGCGAAGCTGAGCGCACCGGACGGGCAGGACCTGACGGCCGCGATGACCTCATCGGCCCGCCCGGCGCCCGCGGTAACGAAGGGCTCGCTGCCCGCGTGGAAGACGGCGGACAGCCGGTCCGTGCAGAAACCCGAGTGCTGGCAGACGCCGCGGTTATCGAGGATCGTCACCGTCTGGCCTGGGTACGTGTCCCGCTGGTCGGGGACACGCTTGGGGTCCTTCGCGCCGGTGAAACCAGCCGTCACGTGGCTGCCGTCGCATAGTGGCTTGGTCGCGGACTGGCCGCAGCGGCATAGCGCGAGCTGCGGCCGGCCCGCCAGGTCTTCGCCGAGCCAGTTGCGCAGCTTCTCCGCGTTCGTCACCAGGTACGGGCCGTCGGTGGCTACGACGATGCCTGGCGGGAGCTCCGCCTGAATGGCCCGCAGTTCGGTCAGCACGGCATTCTCATTGACGGCGAGCTGGCAGGCGAGGTCTTGCAGGGCGGCGCACGCCTCCATCAAGGCGGGGTCGCTATGCGCGGCACGCATACGGGTGGCGGTCAGCGCGAGGTCCCTGAGCTGGGCGGCGAGTGGGGTACCGGCAGCCGGGGCGGGGACCGGGGGTGAGGTGGAAAGTGAGGTGGGGGGTGAGCCCGCGGCTGAGGCGGCGAGCGGGCGGAGGGCACTGTTTACCAGGCGTGCCACCAGCGGGGCTGGCGCACAGCCGGCAGCGGGGCCGCTGGCGGCCGAGGCGACTGCCGCATGCACGGAGGCGGCCAGGCCCGCATAGGGGCCCGTCGCGGCCTGGACGGCGAGACTGTCCGCCTGCGCCAGCAGTGCGCCGAGATCGGCCGGTGCCGCGCCGGCCGCGGGCGTGGCCGGGGATGCCCAGCGGCTGATCAGGCCCCAGTCGGGAAAGTGCGCCGCGAGCGAGTCGGCCAGCTGGCCGAGCGCGGCGCCGACCTGGACCAGGACCCTGGTTACCACCGGCAGCTCGTCGGCCTGGAGTGCAGCCGCGGGGCCGGTACGGCATCGCTCGGCGAATGCCCGCGCCTCGCGCAGCCGCTCTTCCAGCAGCGCCCACGCGGCCGCCCGATGCGGGATCAGGTAGTCGCTCTCGTAGAACAGCTCGAAGCTCGGTGCCGCGGTCCTGCCCGGGTACTCGGGGCCCGCCGGCAGCGTCGGGATCAGGTCACCGAGCGGCCTGATGACCGCGAACATGAGCCCGAGCGTGACGTCGGCGAGCGCCTGCAGCTGGTCGTCGGTCTCCTCGGTATGGGCGAAGTACCGCTCCAGGGTCAGCAGCAGGATCTCGTAGGCCACATTGAACAGGTCCATGCACTGCGCGGTCAGCGGATCGGTGACCAGCGGCACGTCGCGGTGCCCGATCGGCCGGACGTTCACGGGCAGCACCGGCCGGACCGGGTCGAACGCGGGGTTCGCGGCCCGCATCTGCTGGTACTCGTCGAGGATGGCCACGAACTGGCCGAAGTGTGCCTTCTCCCAGTGCCCGCGCGGGCCCTCCCCCTGCTCGAGGATCTCGCCGAGCGCCCGGCATGCCGACGCCAGGTCGGTCACCGGGATCAGCTCGGGCCAGTGGAAGTTCGCCGAGGTGGCCTGCGCCCGCGGCGGCCCGATGAACAGCCACTGCTCGCCGAGCTTTTCCGCCAGGCCAGCCAGGCCGGTCTCGATCGACCGGTACAGGTGGCCGACGGTGGCGAAGTCCTGCAACCGCGGCACGATGTCACCCTCGGCCATCACCGGCTCGGCCCGGCCGACCGCCGCTAGGCCGGGCGCGTCGTCGATGGCCATGCCTTCCGGGCGCTCCAGGAACATGAAGTGCTGCAGCGCGCGCTCGCCGAACGGCAGCAGGGCCAGCTGCACTCCTGCCGGGTAGTGGTTCGCCTGCGTCGGCAGGCTCGTCCTGCCCAGGTGCGGCGCGCCGCCGATCGCGGACATGATGTTGTGGACCAGGGTCAGGTGCAGCATCTCCTGGGTAGCGACGTGGGAGATCTGCTTGCGCCACCTGGTCACCGCCTCGAGCTCGGCCTCGGTCAGGCCCTCGGCCGTGCTCTGCTTCAGCGAGAACGCCGCGAACAGGTACTGGCACATGATGCCGTGCTCGAGCTCCGCCGCCTCGCACAGCATGTAGATCAGTGCCTCGCGATGCTCGATGACGAACGGCGCCTCCGGCGCCGCCTGCCCGCCCCGCGTGGCGATCACCTGCGCCAGCTTGCCCCGGCCAGCCGCAGCGTCATCGCTCATACCCAGTTCCTCCGTCCCCGTCCACATGGTTGTAACTATGTAATCATGGCATGCCCTCCCAGCCCGGGAGGCAGGCCGCCCAGCCAGATCTAGCCGGAAGATCCGCGCCCAACGGAAGAAAAAGAGCCAAGAACGACCCCTTATTCTCCGCCACGCGCGGATTTTCCGTTCACGTTCGGTCCGGGCGGGTCACGATCGGCTTGCGTGGGGGTGACGTCCGCGTGGAGTGGGCCTCGCCGATACGTCCGGTATGCCAGGATGCACCAGTGGACGTGCTTGGCCTGTTCCTTGCGATCGTATTCTTCACCCTGCCGCTGACATGCTGGGGCCTGGTCGCCCGGACACGACGGCTGCGCACGATTGTCGGGGCCATCATCATCGGGTGCCTCGTCGCCGAGGTCCCGCTGTTCATCTTCCTCATCGTGACGCCGTGCGCCCTGACGGTCGCGCTGCTGGCGGCCCCCGCCGCGCTGTCGCTTGCCGCGATCGTGACCGGCGTCGTGCTCGAGTCCCGCGAGTCCATCCAGCCCTGGCCGGGCTGGAAGCGCTGGACGGCCGCCGCCCTGGCCGTGGTCTATGTAATCGGCACCGTCGTCTTCCTCGTGGCCGGATACTCCAGCCGTCAGCCGGCCAAGTCGGCGGTGCAGTCCGCACTCGGGTACGCGCCGGCGTCGGCGCCCTCTGATTCGAGTGTGCTGCCGCTCGGACCCGGGCTTGCCGTCACGTCGGACACCACGTTCTGCTCCGCGGGCTGCGTCCGCGAGCTGGACGTGCGGAGCACGGCCGGGCTTTCTGAGCAGGTGACGCTGACGCTGGTGCATACCCGGCTAAACCAGCTGCACGGCTGGCACCTGACCCTGCACGGCTCCGGATGGAACGGATGCCGGAGGGAGGGGACGGCCGCACGACCCTGGCAGCTGTGCGCGAACGTCTACCTGGCCGACGTCAGGGGAGCCACCGTTGAGCCCGTCATCGACCTCACTAACGTCAAAGCTTCTGGGTAGGGCTCAATAGAACGTTTTGAAATAATTTTTCTTTCAATTCAGTTACGGCGGGTACCATCGGAATCCAGGGGAGGTGCCCATGCCAGCGGTTACCGTCGAGGACATCCTGGTGCTGCCGCGAGTCGCGGAACCCGATGTCACGGGAACGGAGCGGAAGGTCATCTCGGTGACCAGCGCGCCGTCGGGTTTCGAGGGCGAGGGGTTCCCGGTGCGGCGAGCGTTCGCCGGCGTGGACCTCAAACGGCTCGACCCGTTCGTGCACATGGACCAGATGGGCGAGGTCGACTACGCGCCGGGCGAGCCGAAGGGCACGCCGTGGCATCCGCACCGGGGGTTCGAGACCGTCACTTACATGATCGACGGGACGTTCCGGCACCAGGACTCCACCGGGGGCGGCGGGCTGATCACTAATGGTGACACTCAGTGGATGACCGCTGGATCCGGGCTGCTGCATATTGAGGCGCCGCCGGAGGAGCTTGTCGTCAGCGGAGGGCTGTTCCACGGGGTGCAGCTGTGGGTGAACCTGCCTTCCGCACTGAAGATGACGGACCCGCGGTACCAGGACATCCGGGCGGGGCAGGTTGCCCTGGTTTCCTCCGCGGATGGCGGAGCGCTGCTGCGGGTCATCGCGGGGGCGCTCGGAGAGCATCCTGGGCCCGGAGTTACGCACACTCCCATCACCGTGGTGCACGCCACCGTGTCGGCGGGCGCGCAGGTCCGGCTGCCGTGGCGGGCGGACTTCAACGCGCTGGCTTACGTGCTTGCCGGATCGGGATCCGTGGGCGTGGACAAGCGGCCGGTGCAGATGGGGCAGCTGGCGGTTTTCGGCGCCGGGGACGCGCTGACGTTCGCTGCCGACACCGAGCTGGACGTGCTGCTGCTTGGCGGGCAGCCGATCCGGGAGCCGGTGGCGGCGTACGGACCCTTCGTCATGAATACTCGCGCCGAGCTGGCGCAGGCGTTTGAGGACTACCAGGCGGGACGGCTTGGCACCATCCCGGCGGAACCGCACCCCGGGCACGACGTCCTGTTAGCTGATTAGAGGTCACGCGGATGCGTGTGATTCAGCGTTTTTCGGCGTGTCCTGGGACCCCGGGACGCTAGTCCCGGTAGCGGGTGGGGGTGGTGGTCCTGGTGAGCCCGGCGGGGGTTGTCCATACCAGGATGCCCGGTTCTGGTTGTTCGAGTTTCCATCCTTGAGCTTGCTTTATCTTATGATGCCGGCGGCATAGGGGTGCGAGATTGCACCCACAGGTGATGCCGCCGTCCTCCCATTCCCGGGTATGGTCCTGGTCGCAAGCGGTGGCGGGACTGCCGCAGCCGGGCGCCACGCACCGGGCGTTCCTA
>Ga0209530_1000062_pt1 | contig 89898 bp, 76 predicted proteins | sample BlaSpr_A8_Ref_O1_FD_187987 | JGI IMG/M metagenome (GOLD analysis project Ga0209530, IMG submission 187987) | Forest soil microbial communities from Thunder Bay, Ontario, Canada - Black Spruce, Ontario site 2_A8_Ref_O1 (SPAdes) (version 2) | ecosystem: Environmental > Terrestrial > Soil > Boreal...
AATACCAGGTCCGGAGACCAGGCGGCGACAATCGGCGGCAGCTGATTCAAATTGCCCATGGCTTCGAACAATCCAGAGATTGTCCAATAGATAACGCCGATAGCGATGGCGGTTGCAATGCCTGCGACTGCCGACCGCTTGCCGGTAGAAAGCGCAAAGGGAATGGCGAGAACGGCCATCACCAGCGTGATCAATGGGTAGGCAATTTTCTTTTGCAACTGCACGCGCAGGCGTATCACATCAAAACCACTCTGTTCGAGATCGTAAATATAATTGCGGAGTTCGTCATAGTTCATTTCTGACGACTGTTTGACTTCCTTCTTGAAGTACGGCGGCGGTTCGGTCAGTTCGGGATAGGTGGCGACATCGAACTTGCGGTAGTTCCCCATGGCGGGGCCGTTCATGCTGCGCTCCCATCCTTTTTCGTAAACCCACTGGCCAATGGTCTTGGACCAGTGTGCGCTATCGGCAGCAATGCGGTGCTTGATCTGAAAGGTGTGGGGATCGAACTGGAACACCGAGACACCGCCAAAGACATCGCGGTCGGGATCGAAGAATTGATAGTAATAAATATCGGAGTGCTGGCCGAAGATCCATTTGCGGTCGGGACGAAGATAGGTCTGAGCCGGTTTGCCTTTGATCTCGTTGCGCAACGCGTCCTGACGCTTGTTAGTGTAAGGAAGATAGAGTTGGTCGGACATGAAAAGAACGCCGGCGACCACCATGGAGGCCATGAGTACCGGGACGATGATGCGGTAGAGGCTGATGCCGGTGGCCTTGATGGCCGTGATTTCATTGGAGCGCTGGAGTAATCCAAAGGTGACCAGCACCGCCAGCAACATGCTGAGAGGCGTGGTGTTGTAGAGAAAATAGGGGGTTACGTTGAGCAAGTATTCGCCTACGGTGAGCGGCGAAACTTGATTGCGCAGGATGTCGCCGAGCAACTCGAACAGGGTGAACACCAGCAGCAATACGATGAAAGCGGCGACGATCATGGCGAGATAGAGCACAAAGCCGCGCAGCACATAATCGTCGAGGATGGTTGGGAAGCGAAGATTGAACAAGCGCCGCCGCATCGGCGGCCTGCGGCTGACGCGTTCGCGAAAGCCCAGGCGGGACGACTCTCCATTGAGTGATTTGCCGTTTAACGGCAGCGCGGCGCTGCGCCAGAAGCTGTTAAGCCATGAAAATCTAAACCAGGTGCGAAAACCAGCCAGGTCGATCGGCCGGCGTTCCGATTGCCAGAGCAGAAACACTCCGCCCAGCAGAAAAACGAAGTCGGCAAGCCAAACACCGGCGGCCGGAGAGAGATGCCCCTGCTTCGCGAAAGAGACTCCGATCAAGGAAATTGAATAGTAAACAAAGACCAGCAGAATGGTCAGGACGAATCCGCTCGACTTGCCGCCCTTTTTCGACGAGAGGCCGAGCGGGATGCCGACCAAAGCCAGTACAACGCACGCGGTCGGCAGGGCCAGACGGCTATGGTATTCGATCAGGTAGGCGCGCCGGGTGACGGGGTCGCTGGCTCGGGCAATCGCGAGAAGATCGACCATTTTCATCTCATGCAGCGACGTGGGCTCACGCTCCTGACCGCTCTGCGACGCCGGGATCTGCAGCGGGAGGTCCGTAGTCTCGAAGGTGTCGATCTGGTACTGATCTGGATTCTTAGGATCGGTTTCGTGAGTGGAACCGTCGATGAGATGCAGGTCGAGCGTGTCGGACCCTTGGCTGACAAGCATGCCTTCGCGGGCCAGGGTGATTCGAGGCGCGGACGGGTCGGTCAGATCGGCGAGGAAGACACCTTTCCACAAAGCGCCGCCGGCCAAGGCCTTGACGTCCTGCACGTAGAGGATGATCTTGGGAAATCCTTCGTAAAACACGCGGGGCTGGACTTCAAATGACGCCTGCGAAGACTTGAGGTTGTCCTCGAGGTGTCCCAGCGCGGCGAGCGAGCGCGGCGCAAGATAGACGCTGTTGCCGAGAGCGAGCACCCACGCCACGACCACAAAGATGGAGATGACGCGCAGGAAGGTCCAGACGCCCAAACCGCTGGCGCGCATGGCGGTGATTTCGCTATCTGCGGCCAAACGACTGAGTCCGATGAGAATGCCAACCAGTACGCCCATGGGAATGGTGTAGGTGAGCGCTCCTGGGATGGTGAAGAAAAATATTTCGGCAACGCTCGGCAGGGGGGCGCTGTTGCGGACCATCAGCTCGAGGATGGAACCGAGAGCGCGGGTGAAAAGAACAAAAGTGAAAACCGCCGCGCCGATCAAGGCGTGGGAGACGACTTCTCCCAAAATGTAGCGGGTGAGAATTCGCATCCGCAAGGTTGGTAGACTCAAATGCGAGTCTAGCACGAGAGCAATCGTCCTGGTGAGTGCGAACCTGTCGATACAATCGTGCGCACGGGCTGTGGCGGCGCGAGATAAGAGTGAAAATGGATAATCCCTGAAAAATTTACACCTGGAGAATTTACAAAAACCAATGAACGCAAACCGAATTCGACTGCTTGTCCTCTGTTTCCACGTTGCATCCTGTTCCGCCCCGGTGGCTTTCGCGCAGGTTGCGGGTCATGCCGCGCGCAGCTTTCGCCAAGTGGCGATTTCTCCTGATGGAAATCGTGTCGCATGGGTCGAATCGATGGCCCGCGAAGGGGGAGCGCGCGACGGGACGGCCATCTTTGTCGACGACTTGAAGTCGCCCGGGTCCCGGCCGCACCGAGTTTCCGCCGGCGGTGCCGCGCGCGGCGAGCTGGACATCGCCTGGGCTCCGGATGGCAGGCGGCTGGCCTTTGTTTCAGACGCGGATACCTTAGGCCAAAACCAACTCTACGTGGCCGACGCGGATGGTGAGAACCTGAGCAAGCTGACCAGTCTCACAGGTTTTTTGTCAGATCCGACATGGTCGCCCGATGGAAAATCGCTGGCCTTCTTGTTTACTGAAAATGCGCCGCGCGATGCTGGTCCTTTGCAGCCGATGACGCCGGAGACCGGACAGATCGAGAGCAAGATTTACGAGCAGCGCCTCACGGTGGTGGATGTTGCGTCGGCGAATGTCCGGCAATTATCGCCCGCGGATATGTATGTCTACCAATACGACTGGTCGCCCGACGGCAAGAGCTTCGCGGTCATTGCGTCTCACGGCGCGGGCGATCCCAATTGGTGGGTTGCGAAGCTTTACACCTTGGGCTTGGCGGAGACGAGATTGACCGAGATTTATCAGCCGCACTGGCAGATCGCCAAGCCGCGCTGGTCGCCGGATGGCAAGACGATCGCTTTGATTGAAGGATTGATGAGCGATGAAGGCTCGACCGGTGGTGACATCTTTGTTGTGTCTGCGGACAGAGCAAGTGCGAGCGAAACAGGGGCGCGCAACCTGACTCCAGGAACTGCAGCTTCGCCCAATGGAATTTTCTGGAAGTCGAGCGACGAGATTCTGTTTACGGAGAACATCGACGGCGAGTCCGGCGTTTCTTCGGTCGAACTGGGGAGCGGAAAGATCTCGAAGCTGTGGTCCGGGCCGGAATCTCTCACCGTTTCATTCTCCGCCGATCGAGAACACTCGGCTGCACTGCGAAGCTCGCCTCGACACGCCTCCGAAGTATGGATCGGACCTGTCGGCAGATGGCAGCAACTGACTCACGACAACGATGACCTCCTTCCGCGGTGGGGTGAGATGAAGAGTTTGCACTGGACGAGCGATGGCATGCGCATTCAAGGTTGGCTGCTCTATCCGCGCGATTACGACTCCAAGCTTCGCTATCCGATGGTAGTGGTGGCGCACGGTGGACCTGCGGCCGGGGTGCGCCCCGCCTGGCCGGGCCGTGGCTTCAATACCTACGAACTGTCAGCGCATGGATACTTTGTGCTCTATCCCAATCCGCGCGGCAGCTACGGCCAGGGCGAGAAATTCACGCAGGGAAATATCAAAGACTTTGGTTACGGAGATTTCCGCGACATCATGGGCGGCGTGGATGAGGTGGTGAAAACCTTGCCCGTCGACAACCAGCGCATTGGAATCACCGGCTGGAGCTACGGCGGATATATGACGATGTGGGCCGTAACCCAGACCAATCGTTTCGCCGCGGCCGTAGCCGGCGCGGGACTGTCGAACTGGCAGAGTTATTACGGTGAAAACGACATCGACGAGTGGATGATTCCTTATTTCGGGGCGTCGGTGTATGACGATCCCGCGGTGTATGCCAGGAGCGCACCGATCACATTCATCAAGAACGCGAAAACTCCCACGCTGGTGTTAGTCGGCGAACGCGATGGCGAGGTGCCCGAGCCGCAATCGCGCGAGTTCTGGCACGCGTTGAAGACCCTGGGAGTGAAAACGGAGCTAGTGGTCTATCCCGGAGAAGGCCACTCGTTTCTTCAGCCCGACCATCAGCGCGACGTCACCGAGCGGCTGCTGGCCTGGTTTGACCAGTATTTGAAAGCGGACTTGAAATCCGATGCGAAAGCGACGTCTCCCCTGAGCAGTTCTCGTCCGGAGCCGAACCAGTGACGATAAGCGCAGAGAGCGCGGAGCTCGGTTTCTCGACTTGGAAAAATCGCAGACCATTGGCCGAGTCATGACTCGGATCACTCAGTGACAGTCCGCCACATCCTGAAACTTGTTTTCGGAGAACATGGCGGCGATTCCACGCGAGCAAGTCAGAATCTGCTGATCCTGCGTATCGTTATTCAGCCAGTCGGGAGATATGTACTGCGCGTCACTGCGCATCGCGAGATAGTCGTCGCTCAAGTTCTGTACAAAGTCGAGTTCGGCGGTAAGCAGTGGGAGAGCACTTCGGTCGTCTTCGGTCGAGATGGCGGCGGAGGCCAGAGCCAGGCTCTTATCGGCGTTCCTCCGTTGCGCCGCTACCCATTCGTCTCCGAGTGGATAGCTCTTCTGAATCGCATACTCGATGCCGCTTCGCCATTCACGGACGACTCCCAGTTGTTCAATGCTCGCTTGCAGGAACGCTCTTGAAAAACCTGTCTTTGGCTTGGGCGGCTCTGGCGGCGCGACGGGAGTAACCGAGAAAGTGAGAAGGATCTGATCGGCCCTGAAGGTTAACGATCCTTTGGTCAGGCGCGCCAGTTGTTCCAGATTTACGTAGGATTTGTCATTGAGTTGAACCACCGGCACTTGCCCGGGATAACCTGCAATTGTCAACGTCTCGCTCTTGCTGGCTTTCGCCGGCTTCGAAACAGTTGGCTCTGGCGGAGCTGGCACCGGCGTAGTTGGAGTTGATGCGCTTTGCGGCGCCGCCTGCGCCAGCGCTATGACAGGAACTGCCAGCCATGTTGCCAGCGCCATCGTGAGCGCGAAAACTATCTTCGCCATAAAGTTTTCTCCTGAGGAATCTCCCCTCAGTTCTTAGGGTACACATTCTTAGAATACACAAACGTCCAATCGGTTCCGAAGTCTCAGAAGGGTCAGACGGGCTATGCTTTTGTTAGAAACAGAGCGCCGAGCGGTGGCAGCGTCAGTCGCAGAGAGAAGGGACGGCCGTGGGTTTTTTCGGCAAGGGCCTCGGTGCCTCCCATATTGCCGGAGCCGCTGCCGCCGTATTCAAGGGCATCGCTATTGAGAAGTTCCTTCCAGTAGCCGCCCGAGGGAACGCCAATCATGTATCCCAGCCGGGGTACGGGGGTGAAATTGCACACGACGAGAACTGGACTCTCTCCGTCCCTCCCTTTTCGCAGCAGCGAAATGACGCTGGTAGGCGCGTCGTTGCAATCCACCCATTCAAAACCCTGCGGATCGTTATCGAACCAGTGGAGCGGAGATTCGCTGCGATAGACGCGGTTGAGTTGCTCGACCCAGTTCATCAGTCCGCGATTCAGCGGGCGTTCCAGTAGATTCCAGTCGAGGCTGCGATCGTGCGACCACTCCTGATACTGGCCAAATTCACATCCCATGAAAAGCAGTTTCTTGCCGGGCTGCGCGAACATGTAGCCTAACAGTAGACGCAGGTTGGCGAACTTCTGCCAGTCGTCGCCGGGCATTTTGTTGATCAGCGACCCTTTTCCGTGCACGACTTCGTCGTGACTCAAAGGCAGCACGAAGTTTTCGTGGAACGAGTACAGCATGCGAAACGTCAGCAGGTTATGGTGATACTGGCGATAGATCGGATCGTTCTGGAAATAGTTCAGCGTGTCGTGCATCCAGCCCATGTCCCACTTCATGCCGAAACCGAGGCCGCCGAGATGGGTGGGGCGCGAAACCATGGGGTAGGAAGTCGATTCTTCCGCGTAGGTCTGAATGTCGGGATGCTCTTTGTAGGCTTCAAGATTGAAGCGGCGCAGAAAATCGATGGCTTCCAGATTCTCGCGTCCACCGAATTTGTTGGGAATCCATTCGCCCTGCTTGCGTGAGTAGTCGAGATAGAGCATGGAGGCGACGGCGTCGACACGCAGGCCGTCGGCGTGATATTTGTCCAGCCAGAACATCGCGCTCGACATCAGGAAGCTGCGCACTTCTGTGCGGCCGTAGTTGAAGATCATCGTCTTCCAATCGGGATGGAAGCCCTGGCGCGAGTCAGAGTGCTCGAACAGATGCGTGCCGTCGAAAAACGCCAGGCCGTGGCCATCGGTAGGGAAGTGCGATGGCACCCAATCGAGAATGACAGCGATGCCGCGCTGGTGCAGGTAGTCCACCAGGTACATGAAATCTTGCGGCGTGCCGTAGCGCGCGGTGGGCGAGAAGTAGCCCGTGGTCTGATATCCCCAGGAACCGTAGAAAGGATGCTCCATGACGGGGAGCAGCTCAACGTGGGTGAATCCGAGCTTACTCACGTAGTCGCCAAGGCGCGGTGCGATCTCGCGATAGGTGAGGGAGCGGTTGTTCTCTTCGGGCACGCGCATCCAGGAACCGAGGTGAACCTCGTAGATGGATATGGGGGCATGCAGCGAGTTGGCGGAGGCGCGCTGGTCCAGAAACGCTGTGTCGTTCCATTTGTACTCGAGGTCCCACACCACCGAAGCCGTGCGCGGCGGTTTCTCGGCGTAGAGACCTACCGGGTCGGTTTTTTCTGTCTCGTGACCGAGTCGGCTGGACTCGATGTGAAACTTGTATAACGTGCCTTTCTCGACGCCGGGAATAAAGCCTTCCCAGATTCCCGACGAGCCGCGAGCCTGTAGCTGATGGGATTGCGGGTTCCAACCATTGAAGCTGCCGATCACCGATACCTTGCGAGCATTGGGGGCCCAGACGCTGAAGACGGTGCCTTTGCTTCCCTTGGATTCGACCAGGTGCGCACCCATCTTGTCGTAAATGCGATAGTGGCTCCCTTCGTTGAATAAATAGAAGTCTTCCGCGGTGAGCAGCGAAACATCGTAGCGGACCGGAGAGAGTTCCTGAGTTGGAGGCGGCTGGGTCATGATTGTGCTTCGGGTCTAGTGTAGTCCAATTCAACGCCAGGACGGCCGAAACCGCCGGTCTCCAGGCGAATCACTAGCGACGCTTCTCCTTTTGCACCTCGCGTTTTGCCTTCGCCCAGCCCTCTTTGATGCTTTGCCGAGCGCGTCCGAAGGCTAGAGCATCGGCTGGCACGTCCTCTGTGATGCAACTTGCGGCCGCAACGTAAGCGCCTCGTCCAAGTTTAATTGGCGCTACCAGCGTCGAGTCGCTGCCGACGAATACGCCATCTTCGATCACCGTCTTGTGCTTATGCACGCCGTCGTAGTTGCAAGTGATGGTGCCCGCTCCGATGTTCACACCCTCCCCGATATCCGCGTCGCCCAGATAGCTGAGATGATTTGCCTTCGAACCCTTGCCCAGCCGGATCTTCTTGGTCTCGACAAAGTTGCCGACATGCGCGCCTTCGCCGATCTCGCTGCCAGGACGTAGATGCGTGTATGGTCCAAGGACAGCCCCGGCCGCTACCCGCGAGTCTTCCATAATGGTCCCGGGTTTCACCAAAACGCGGTCGCCAATCTGGGAATTCCCGATCACGCTATAGGAACGAATGCGGCAATCTGCGCCGACTGTGGTCCGACCCAGCAACTGGACGAAAGGTTCGATGACTGTGTCGGCGCCCACTTCGACGTCGCTATCAATGACGCAGGTCTGGGGATAAAAAATCGTGACGCCTTCCGCCAGCAACTCGCGGCACTTGGCGAGTCGCATGCGCGCGTCCAGGTTCATCATCTCGGCTCGCGTGTTGCTGCCGAGCACCTCGCCGGCGTCTCCCGCGCTGATCGCGACGACTTTCTTGCCCGCCTTGCGAAACACCCCCGCCATGTCGGTGAGGTAGTATTCGCCATGCACGTTTTTGGTGGAGAGACGGTCGATGTGCTGGTATAGGTCGGGCGCAGAGAAGGCATAGAATCCGGAATTGATTTCGCGGATTTTCTTCTGCTGCGCGGTCGCGGATTTTTCTTCGACAATCGCCTGTACTTCTGCCCCTTTACCCCGGCGAATCACGCGGCCGTACCCATACGGATCAGCGAGATTGGCGCTGAGCAGAGTCATGGCGGCTTTCTGGGCGCTGTGAAAGTCGCGCAGGTTTTTGATGGTCCCGCCCGTTATCAGCGGAGCATCCCCGGAGAGCACGATGATCTGGTCGTATCCATGGTTTGAGAGCGTCTCTCGCGCCGCCATGAGGGCATGCCCGGTGCCACGCTGTTCGGCTTGCAGCACAAAGTTCACGCCGGTGCCCGCAACTGCCTCGCGCACCCGCTCTGCCTCATGGCCGACGATCACGTAGATGTCTTTTGCGGGCACAACTTTCTGCGCGCTGGCAATCACATGGGCCAGAATCGGCTTGCCGCCGACCTCATGCAGAACTTTAGGATGTTTCGACTTGAGCCGCGTGCCCTTACCCGCCGCCATGATCGCGATGGCGATACGCCGAGGCTGTGCGTTTGATGGGGAGGACGCTGATTTGGTCTTTGCCGCTTTAGCCATGCTTAGTCAATATAACGCGAATGCGATTTGCGGATGAGAGCCCTGTAGCTTCACAATCAACTACGAATGGCTTGCCGGTCCGGCGCCTGCGCCATGAGCGCCATCAAGTCATGTGCTACCCGGTCCGTCGCGTGTCGCGCCACTTCGCCTTCGTCCAAATAATCGCCGAGCAGAGGACAGACGTTCAGGGCCTCGATCGCCTCCAGATCGACAACGATCTGTGAAGCTCCCTCCAAGGCGTACTTCGCTTTCATCTCGGGCGATGCTGCTTTGCGATTGATGAGGGCATAGTCGAACAACTCCACCCCGGCGTGTTGATTGAGTGCTCGTATATGATCGCCTGCCGTTAAACGAAGACTTTCGTTAACCTGCGTCATCAGGTTGCAAATAAATACCTTAATGGCTCTGGATTCTGCAATCGCTTCAGGAATCCCGCGCACCAATAAGTTAGGAATCAGGCTGGTGAATAAAGAACCGGGACCGATCGTGATCAGGTCGGCGGTGGCGATTGCTGCTAAAGTCTGCGGAAGCGGCTCGACGTCGGGAGGGATCAGCACGAGCTCACAAATCATGCCTTTGCTGGCGGTGATATTGGTTTCCCCGCGCACTCGCGTGCCGTCGTCCAGGGAGGCTTCCAGTTCCACGCTGGACATGGTGGCCGGATAGATATGGCCGCGGGTGAGCAAAATTTCCGACGAAAGACGCACTGCCTCGGCAAAGTCTCCGGTGATCGAAGTCAGCGCCGCCAGAAAAAGATTTCCGAAGCTGTGACCTTCGAGGCCGGAACCCTTTTGAAAGCGATGCTGAAACAGTCTCGAGAGCAGAGCCTCGTCTTCGGAGAGGGCGACGATGCAATTGCGTATATCGCCTGGCGGGAGCATGTTGAACTCTTTACGCAGACGGCCGCTTGATCCGCCATCGTCGCTCACCGTCACTACGCCACACAATTCGTGAATGGTTGGCTGACCGAAAGTTGCGAGCGCCGGCGTCATGACATAACGCTTCAGCCCCTTGAGTAGCGTAGAAAGACCGGTGCCACCACCGATTGCGACCACGCGCAGTTCAGGGCCAGCTTTGCCGGATTCGGATGAATTGGTGCGCAGCTGGGGCAACATACGACTCAGTTGGCGGTTACTACGGGCAACTAGTATGCGCTCGCTTCTTCTTCCTGCGGCTCAGATTCGGCGCCGGGATCCGGATACAGCAGTTCGGTAAAGCGTGGATCCTCCGCCAGATTCTGAAAGTCGGTATCGTTCCGGGCCTGAAAGCGCAGCGCTGGTTTTACCTGAATTGCCTCGTTGAGCGTCTTGAGCGATTCTTCGACATGCCCGGTCAGGCAATGCAACGCGGCCAGTCCGTACAGAACATACTCCGCCTTCGGATTCTGCTTCAGCAGTTTGTCGAGGTGCTCGCGCGCGGTTACGTAGTCGCCGGAATTGATCAGCGATACTGCGTAATCGTAATGCTCTTCTGTTGTTTTGAACTGTAACGCGGGCTTGTCCGCATGTTTGTCGCAGGTGAGGATATGAACCTGCGCCCGGTCGACCAGAGACTTATCTGGACCGGTCAGTACTTTTTGCAGGTGGCCTTTGGCCTTCTCAAACTTGTGCTCCTGCAAGGCGCGCAGCCCGGATTCATAGTTTTGCACTGCTTGTGTATGTCGGGGATCTTCAGCCACTTGTTTTCTGTGAGCAACCTTCAATGCCATCAAACCGCCTTATGGTTCAAAATTTAGTTCAGAGTTGAAATCGTAAAACTTGCCTTCGAGACACGAACTCAAACGCCCATATGGCCGCAGCATTAATTCAGGCTGGCCGCTGTTTCCAGATCGATCTGCCGCCATTCGCCTTTGATAATTCCGGCGCGAATTTCACGCGCTGTCTTGTGCTGCTTGTACATAGTGTAAGTGTAATAAAGTTCTTTGAGGCAGGTTCCGCATTCCGCGCCATGCGTGCCCGAAAAGCAGCTGTGCAAACTCTTGTGTCCCATGCTGCGGTCGCAGTGACAGTAACAAGGCTGCTGGTAGAGAACCTTCGGGATCTTCGCGGCCAGTTCATAGGCATGCGTCTGATAGGGGAACTGCGCATTCGCTCCCCAAAGCTGGTCTTTTGTCAGGATCGGCGCGAGCGCGGTACCTGCGGCTGGAGGAACCGCATTGAACTGAGGAACTCCCTCATCGGCCTCCGACTGAAGCCAAGGCGCTGACACCATCGTGACCATCCAAAACAGTGCGACCGACGCGAAAACTCGTGTACGCATGCCACTGGACCTCAAACCTCTATTTTACCTTAAGGTGGGGAATTGGCGAGTCACCGGCTAGATTCGGGCAGTGGACCAGTCTCAGATCCCTGCAGGTACGGGCGTGTGATGAAGCCCCCCGAAACCGCCACGATCCCGCGCAACACGCCTGCGGCACCAATTAAGGACGGGTACGACGATGATAAAACAATGAACGGCTGCTAAGCCGCTGTGGAAATTGAAACCGCCCAGTTAGATTCGGACTACGGCAGCGTGAACGCTACGATCGAGTCGTTCTGCGGTTCTTCGGTCACACCTCGGTGCCCACCGGCCGCAATCACCAGAAACTGCTTACCACCTTTTCGCGTCTGGTAGGTCATCGGGGTCGCTCCGCCGCTCGTCGGCAGTTCAGCTTTCCAAATCACTTTTCCGGTCTCCACATCGAATGCGCGCAGTGAACGATCGATGATCGCCCCCGCGATGAATACCAATCCTCCGGCTGTAACGATAGGGCCGCCCAAGCTGGGCGCTCCCAAAGGCACCGCGGGATTGCCGGGCGCGAGCGAGCCGAGCGGAACCTGCCAGCGAATCGTGCCGGTCACCATATCCACGGCGGTCAACGTTCCCCAGGGCGGCGGCGCGCATGGTAAGTGATGCGCCTTGGCAAACAGGAAGGTGCGAAACAGGCCGTACGGTCCCCCCGCCTGCTGGGTGTATTCTGCGTCTTCTGTGTCTCGATCGACGGTGTCCCAGTATTTGTCCCGCGGAATCACACCCATCTTGCTCGGCACATTATCGGTATTAACCACGAGCAGACTGTGTTGCGCATCGTAGGCGTAGCCGCTCCAGTTCATCCCGCCGACATTTCCTGGGACTGACAACGTTCCCTGCAAGCTCGGTGGAGTGAAAAGGCCATCATTGCGCAAGTTCTTGATGCGTTCCCGGCAAAAGTCGCGATCTTCGGGCGTGATGCCCCAGACGTCGTCGACGGAGAGTTTCTGTGGCGCAAGAGCCGGTGGCGCGACAGGAAAAGGCTGGGTGAGAGAGGTCACCTCTCCCGGCACATCCGTCTGCGGTACGGGGCGCTCTTCGACAGGGAATACCGGCACGCCTGTGTCGCGATTCAGAACATAGAGGAAGCCGGTCTTATTACCCTGAATCACCACGGGAATGGTCTTGCCGTCGTGCTCTAGGGTGGCGAGCAGAGGCGGTGATGCCGAATCGTAATCCCATAGATCGTGGTGTACGAGCTGGAATCCCCAGACAAATTCGCCGCTCTTGCCCCGCAGGGCTACCACGGAGTTGGCCCACTTGTTGTCGCCCGGACGCAGTCCGCCGTAATAATCCGGGCTCGCGCTGCCGGTGGGGACAAACACGAGGTCGCGCTGCTCGTCGACCGCCATCACAGACCAAGCATTGCCGGCGCCGGTGCGCCACGTTTTCCCTGGCGTTTCTGGCGTTGATGCGGCCTCGTTTGGCGGGAGCGGCTCCCATTTCCAGCGCAGCGCTCCGGTGCGTGCATCGAAGCCGCGAACCACGCCACTCGGCATATCGACACGCGAATTGTCGTCAATGGCCGACCCGACTACGACGACGTCGTCAATCACCGCCGGCGGAGAAGTCATGTGATATTGCGCGGGAATATAACGGGCGACATCACGCAGGCTGACTTGTCCGTGGTTGCCGAAGTCCAGGCACGGCTCGCCCGTTGCACCGTCGAGCGCGACCAGACGCGCATCCAGAGTCGTTTCGAAAATTCTTCTGCGACAGCTTTTCCCCTTCGCCCGCGCCGCATCGAGCCAGGACGCCACGCCGCGATTGATCAGCCCATCGCCGTAGTCTCCCGCGATATCAGTCATGGGGTCGTAGACCCAGCGCTGCTTACCGGTTTCCGCATCGAGCGCAAAGACACGATTGAATCCCGTGGTGAGGTAGAGTGTTCCATCGGCTAGGATCGGCGTTGTTTCGAGGCCGCTACGCTTCTTGCCGCCGCTGCCGTCGGAGATATCGCCTACATGAAAGGTCCAGGCGACCTTCAGAGTCGCCACGTTCTCGCGATTAATTTGCGCAAGCGGCGAATAACGCGTCCCGCCCGCGTCGTGCCCGTAATAGGCCCAGTCGCCGCCTGCGATCGCGCCGGATCCGCCGACTTCATGCGGGGACTGGGCCACAGCTCGCGGCCTGCCGGCCGACGCCAAAACCAGCACGGATGTCGCGAAGAGTCGACTTAGTTTCGAAAGAAGCACAGACTTTCCTTCGTCAGACGGTTTGCGATCGGCAACCTGGAATGAGGGCCCGTTTTATCCGAGCTTCTCGAAGAACAAACAAATGGTTTCAATTCCGCGGTGGAAGTTCGGAATGTGAAACTTTTCGTTCGGAGCATGCAAATTGTCGTCGGGAAGTCCGAATCCCATCATGACGGACGGAATTTTCAGCACATCCTGAAAGTCGGTCACGATTGGAATCGATCCACCGGAGCGAATGAAGACGGTCTCTTTCTTGAACGTGTCGTGCAGGGCTTCCGTCGCCGCCTGAATGTACTCGTTGTCGGTGCCGACCACGCATGCCGGGCCCTTGCTCCAAGTCTTGATCTTGACCTCGATTCCCTGAGGCGTATGTTTTTTGACGAAAGCCGCGTAGCGGTTGAGGATTTCGTCCGGATCCTGGTTCGGTACCAGGCGCATGGAAACTTTTGCCGACGCCTTCGCCGGAATCACCGTCTTCGCTCCCGGAGCCACGAATCCACCTGGAATGCCGTGCACTTCGAGCGTAGGACGCGCCCAGGTTCGGTAGAGCACGGAGTATCCCGGCTCGCCGGTCAGCACCTTGGAGCCGACTTCAGTCTTGCGATAATGCTCTTCATTAAAGGGCAGCCGCTTCCACGCCTTCAGCTCATCTTTACTGGGCGCTTTCACACCCTTGTAAAAACCCGGGATCTGGATCTTGCCCTTTGCATCCTTCAGCTTGCTGATAATTTCGGCCAGCGCAAACAGCGGGTTCGGCGCGGCGCCCCCATACATGCCCGAGTGCAAATCGGTCTTGGCTCCAACCGCTTCAATCTCGGTGTAAACCAGGCCGCGCAGCCCCACGCACAGAGTTGGAAGATCGGGCGCAAATAACTCCGTATCGCAGACCAGAGCGAAATCCGCCTTCAACTTCGACTTTTGTTTGCGGACATACGCGGCAATCGATTCGCCACCTACTTCTTCTTCGCCTTCAAAAATCACCTTGACATTGATCGGCAGCTTGCCGCCGTGCGCCTGCATCAGAGACTCGAGCGCCTTCACTTCCATCCAGAGTTGACCTTTATCGTCGACCGCGCCGCGAGCGTAAAGGTTGTTGTTGCGCTCGGTCGGATCAAACGGCGGTGTATGCCATTCCTCCACGGGGTCGGGTGGCTGCACATCGTAGTGCGCATACATCAAAACGGTGGGCTTGCCGGGAGCGTGCAACCAGTCGGCATAGAGAAGGGGATGTCCCTTGGTTGGAATGATCTCGACATTGTTCATTCCGATGCGCCGCAACTCGGTAGCCACAAATTCTGCGGCCTTTTGCACGTCGCCTTTATGTTCATCGAGGGTGCTGACGCTCGGGATGCGGAGAAGGTTCTTGAGTTCATCGAGAAAACGCGGTTGATTGCTCCGGGCAAAATCCACTGCGGGGGATGCCATAGGGTCTGTAGCCTTTCTGGTGCGCTAGGCGCGGAAACTCGCTCAAGATGACTACCGAAAACTTCTCAGTATACCGGAATCTCGTTTTCTGCTTCGGCAGTGACTGTAACTTCATCGATGCATTGCTCAGGCGGCAAAGCGGTCAGCGGAAAGCTCCGATAGATCGATCGCTGGATCAATCGGCGGACTTTGCCCGGTCATTATCTGTCCCATCAACTTGGCGGTAACCGGCGCCAGCAGGATTCCATCGCGAAAATGTCCCGTCGCCACGAAATATCCCGGGGTTGGCGTGGCGCCGAGAATCGGCAGCCCGTCGGGAGTTCCGGGACGCAGACCGGCCCATGCCTCCAGAATGCGCGCCTCGGCCAGCTTCGGAACCAGATCCAGTGCCGCCTGACGCAACTTCAGGACCGTATCCGGCACGGTCCGCTTGTCGAATCCCGCTTCTTCCGCAGTCGCTCCGATCAGCATCCTCCCGTCGCTGCGCGGGATCAGGTAAACCTCCGGTGTCCGTATCACATGCTGTACCAGTTCTTTCTCCGGCATGATGACGCACAACATCTGGCCCTTGACGGGTCGCGTAGGAAAGGCGTGCGGTCCGATCTGTCCCGCCCATGCGCCGGCGCAATTCACCACCATACCCGCGCCAAAGCGCGTCTTGTTGGTGCGGACCCCGCAGGCCTCGCCATCCGCAGTTTCGACGGCAAGCACTTGGTCGCCGCACGAAAAATCGATGCCGCGATGTCGCGCCGCGGCGATGGCAGCTGCGGTCAAATCCCGGGGATCTACGCAGCGTTCTTGCAGATAAACTCCCAGTCTGGACTTGACCTCCAGGTTCGCTGCCTCTAGATTCGGCTCCAACTCCCGCCACCGAGCGACCCATCCATGTGTGTCGAGTGCATGCGGGTCCCGAGGCTCGTCAAGATAAAGCAGTGTGCCGATCGATCGCAGATCGATCTTCGAACCCGATTCATCTTCGAGTTCATGCACGAACTCGGGATACATCGCGGCACTCGCTACGGCCAGCTTTCGCAACTGGGGTCGGGTTTCGGCGGGGAAATCACATAACATTCCACCGGCGGCCCAGGATGCCTCGCGACCCGGTTCGCCTTTCTCGACCACCAGCACTCGCAGCCCCAGCTTGTTTAACTCAATCGCCAGCGAAAGCCCGATAATGCCCGCTCCGATAATGATCGTGTCCCAGCTCTTCACCCATACATTCTAGCCGCAAGTCACGTCGGCCCTAGAACCTGCAACGCAATTGACAGCAGACCGCATCTCACAAACAATAGCCTCTACAGTCCACTTCAACCGGAGACAACCACTATGCCTGAGGGCGATCAACCGACGGTCTACCAACCCGAACCGCAGAGCAATCTCGGCAAATGGGTCCTTATCGTACTTGCTATCGCCTATGTTGGCGCTTCGGGATATTTCATTTACGACCAGCACGTCAAGCTCGGCACGCTCACGCAAGATCAAGCCGCCAGCCAGAAAGAGATTGCCGATCTCAGCAAGCGCATGCAGTCGGCCGAAGCCGACTCCGAAACGCTGGCTCGGCAATTGGGTATGACCAAAAAAGAGTTGGCAACCCGCGCCGCCGAGTTGCAGCATGAGCAGCAGGTCGCCTCGGCGCGCATCGCCGCGCAGGCGGAAGAAGAGAAAAAAGACGTAACCGCCGTTTCCGGGGAAGTGGGATCGGTGAAAACCGACGTCGGCGGCGTGAAGACCGACGTGGCGGCCACCAAAGCATCGCTCGATGCAACGATTGCGAAACTACAGAGCACCATCGGCGATCTCGGACAGCAGAGTGGACTGATCGCCAATACGCGCGCCGATCTCGAAGCGCTCAAACACAAGGGTGATCGCCAATACTATGAGTTCACCTTGTTGAAAGGGGCGAAGCCGCAGGCGTTTTCCACCGTGGCTTTGCAGCTCAAAAAGACCGATCCCAAACACGGCAAGTACACGCTTAACGTCACTGCGGACGACAAGTCCATCGAGAAAAAAGACAAGAATCAGAATGAGCCGGTGCAGTTCTATACCGGGCGCGATCACATGCTCTATGAGCTCGTGGTTTGGACGGTCGACAAAAATAAGATCACTGGCTACCTGAGCACGCCGAAGAATGCGCCCGTACCGATTACCGCTTCGCCGCAGTCGTAGCGGTAGCGTCGTTGCAATAACTAATAACTAACTCAGGTTGGAACGAGTCTCGGCCTCGGGCTACGGCTTCGTCATCTTCTCCGGCTTCATCACCAGATCAAACTCTTCCCGCGTGAGATACCCGAGCTTCAAGGCTGCTTCGAGCAGGCTGCTCTTGTCGATGTGAGCTGTGTGTGCGATCTGCGCGGCTTTGTCGTATCCAACCTTCGGAGCGAGCGCCGTTACCAGCATCAGTGAATTCTTTACGTACCAGTCAACCTTCTCCCGATCGACCTCGATGCCCTTGATCATGTATTCCACGTAGCCGTGGCAGGCGTCCGTGATCAGTGTTACCGAGTGTAGAAAGTTGTAGATGATCACCGGCTTGAACACATTGAGTTCAAAGTTGCCCTGCGATCCCGCGAATCCCACTGCGGCTGTGGCTCCGTGAACCTGCACGCAGACCATGGTCATCGCTTCGCATTGCGTGGGATTGACTTTGCCGGGCATGATCGACGATCCCGGTTCGTTTTCTGGAATCAACAACTCACCCAGGCCACAGCGCGGGCCGGAGGCGAGCCAGCGAATGTCATTTGAAATTTTCATCAACGATGCGGCCAGCGTTTCCAATGCTCCTTGCGCAAACACGATTTCATCATGAGCTGAAAGCGCGGCGAATTTGTTGGGATGGGAGCGGAAGGGAAGTCCCGTCAGCTCGGCGATCTTTCTCGCGGCGCGCTCGGCAAATTCGGGATGCGTGTTCAGGCCCGTGCCGACCGCGCTTCCACCGATCGCGAGATCGTAGAGTCCGTCGAGAACCAGATCCAGGCGCTGGATGTCGCGATCGAGCAGATTTGCCCAGCCACTGAATTCCTGGCCGACCGTTAATGGAACCGCATCCTGCAAATGGGTGCGACCAATCTTCACCACGTTTTCGAATTCTTTTGCCTTCGCGGCAATCGCATCACGGACCGTTCTGATCGCAGGAATCAACGCGTTCTTTGTTCGCTCCGCAGCGGCAATGTGCATCGCGGTCGGGAAGGTGTCGTTGGACGACTGCGACATGTTGACGTGATCGTTCGGATGGACAGGTTTTTTGGAGCCCACTAGGCCGCCTGCAATTTCGATGGCACGATTGGAGATAACCTCGTTCACGTTCATGTTGGTCTGCGTGCCGCTGCCGGTTTGCCAGATGCGCAGCGGGAATTGGTCATCCAATTTGCCGGCGATGACTTCGTCGGCGGCTTGCACAATCAGCTTGCCGAGGTCGGGCGAAAGTTTTCCGAGATCCTGATTCACCAGTGCACAAGCTTTCTTGAGCGTGCCGAAGGCGTGAATTAGCTCCGGAGGCATGGTGTCCGGTCCAATGTTGAAATGCAGCAGTGAGCGCTGCGTCTGTGCTCCCCAATAAACATTCGCCGGGACTTCGATTTTGCCCATGCTGTCGGATTCGGTGCGGGTCTTGATCGCTGGGGACTGAATGATGGACTGCGTGGTGGGATTGGTGTGAGTGGACAAAGATCGAATCTCCTGTGCGCGGGAACCGACTATTATACGGCGCCGCTTTCGGAGAAGACCATGATTCTGCCCGAGGAAGCTCTGCGCTAAGAAGATTTCCGTCCGGCCCGTTTGACTACTTTGCTTTTGAGGTGCTGAGCTTGAAGTTCTCGACGCGATATTTCCCTTCATCCGCGTTTAACTGCGAAAGACCGAAGCTTACGCTGTTTTGGGAGTTCACTGTGACCTGGGCCGCGTAGTAGTAGACCTGACCAGACTCGGCCGTAAACGATGTCAGGTCGAGATTCTTGTTCAGTCGTTTCAAAACCGATTGCCAGTTTGCGCACAGGTGATGAAGACCGGGATCGACCGTGAACGCGAAATATGAGTTGCCATTGTTGGCTCCCACCCAGGCTCCGTCCATACCGAAGCGGACAGTTGCATTCTGAAAAGGCGCGACCATCTGGTTTTCGATCTGGATAAAGATGATTTGTGCCTTGCCCTCTGCAGGCGCGGCGGGCGGGGGCTGGTGTTTCTGTGTCTTGACGTCGAAATTGATGTTTTCGTTACCGCAAGACTGCGGCCAGGTATTCGCCGCAGCCGGTCTGGAGCACGCAAAAGATAGGCAAAGAAGAAATGCACCGAGAAGTGGCTTCAAAATTAATCCTCCTGGATAGAAACTCGCTTTGGCGACTGTTCGCGATGCGACCATTATACGGAGCGTGTTTCGCACCATTAACCTGGGCCGCATTCACCCCTATCATCTAGGCGTTCACTCCAACCAGCGGTGCGGTGGGCGCGACGGTGACCATTCAAGGCTTTGGCTTTTCGGGCACAACGGCTGTCGACCTCACGGTGTCGCGCCACAATTCACGGGGGTGAGCGGTTGCGAAATTACGGCTGCATTGCCTACCGGAGCGAAGACCGGAAAAATCACAGTTACCAACTCGGGAGGCACCGCAACCAGCAAGAGTTCATATACTGTGAACCAAGTACGGAGCCAGATCAGCGGCGGGAGCGTGCGGCGCTTGTTATTTGCCGTTGACGAAAATCACTCGCTACGTCTCGGTCGTTTGGCAAGTTTGCCGATTCCGTGCGACCTCCCTGAGATGATGGCCGGGACCCCGGGAGTAGCCGGCGGAACCTTCCGAGAAGGTGTCTTGCGTTTCATTCACAATCACTGCGCCAGCGCATGGGGCCTGTTTTATGACGCTGTGCTGGTCGATATCCAGACCTCCACTGGCACACAATCCGCATCCAAAGGCTGTCGTTAATTACCTTGTCGTACATTACGGGAGCTGAAACTATGGACAATCTTAGAGGACTAAAAGTTGCGGTTCTGATCACCGATGGCTTTGAGGAAGCGGAGATGGTTCAACCGCGTCAGGCGCTTACGGATTTGGGTGCCGACGTGCGAATCGTTTCACCGAAGAGCTCGCGGGTCCGTTCGTGGAGGCATACAGAGTGGGGCAAAGACTATCCGGTGGACGTGCCCTTGGACGAGGCGCGGGTTCAGAGCTTTCACGCGTTGCTGTTGCCGGGCGGCGTGATGAATCCCGACAAATTGCGCATGGACGCAAAGGCTGTCGAGTTCGTGAAGGCCTTCTTCGACGAGGGGAAACCCGTCGCGGTCATCTGCCATGGCCCTTGGACCGTAATCGAGGCGGGAGCGGCGCGCGGACGTCGAGTCACGTCGTGGCCATCGCTCAAGACCGACCTGCAAAACGCCGGCGCGAAGTGGCTGGATCAGGAGGTCGTTGTCGATGGCAATCTGGTGTCTAGCCGCAAGCCGGACGATATTCCTGCTTTCAACCGCGAAATGATCAAGCTCTTCAGCGGCATGCTTGCTGGACAGAACCGGGCAGCGTGAGTATTTAAGCGATCGCTCTCGGACTGTCCCCTTAGACAAGGCCAAGCCGTGCCAGGCTTCCGGCGGTGGCGACGATGGAATCCTCATTCGAACGCGACGCCCAACACAGGCTCGGCCTTTTTCGCAGAGCTGCAATCCCGGACGCCGATTACCGAGAACTTGTGCAACGGCGCGTTACACCGACTTTCCATTCGGTACGAAGTATCCGCTGAACTGAAATGTTGTTCCGGGAGGCGACGGACGACGGGGAATCTCCGACGATTTGTTGCGGTGCTTGTCGAAATACGACCCAGAGTCACTATCAAATCGACTTCACAGGGATTGCCATCACATCGTCGACTAGCCCGATTTCCTTCTGCACGAACGGCTCCGCGTAAGTGACGCCGCCGAGCATGCCGTAAAAGCGGGCCATCGATTCCACACGGGCGCGAATTTCTTTCTGTGCGGGAAAGATTCCGCTGCCTGCTTCCTGATCGGTGAACTGCGATTTGTAGGCCATCAGTGAGGCGAAACGCGTTTCAAACTGATCCGTGATGTCGACAACAAACGTAGGCCGCACGTCACGGTACAGGCTGGCATAAATAATTTTGAAAGGACGATGCGCGGAACCCTCGAGCGGCAACTTGGCGAGTCCGGATAGAAACGCGGCTTCGTAGCCGAGAATCGAGGCGGTGTAGTGGTCGGGATGACGTCCCTCCCAGTAGGGAAGAATCAGCACTCGCGGACGCTGCTCGCGCAGCACGCGGACGACTCTCAGTTTGTTGTCCCAGGTGTTTTCGACGCGGCCGTCGGGGATATCGAGCGCATGGCGCCAGGAAACTTTCAGAATGCGCGCCGCCTCGGCCGCCTCGTTCGCTCGATCTTCGGCAGTGCCGCGCGTTCCCATTTCGCCTTGCGTGAGATCGAGGATTCCCGTGCGGTATCCGCGCTCGGCCATCTTGAGCAGAGTTCCGGCGCAGGTTTGTTCTACGTCATCGCGGTGAGCGGCTAGGGCGAGAATGTCTAAGGGTGGCATGATTTTGTAGGCTGTTTTTGAAAATCTCCAAGTAGCATCCCGTATTGATGCCGGTCTTAACGGAGAATTGCAAGACTGCTTTACGCCGCGGGTTTCGTCGTGCGTCGATTCGCCAGCACGAAAGCCAGGCCGAACATGAAGAGCGCGAACAGCAGCAGCGTCAATAGCGACGCCATCAGCGAAAAATTGCTGGGAGCTTCGGGATACATGAGCGTGCGCAGTGCCTCAACTCCATAGGTCAGCGGGTTCGCGTACATGAGAGCCCGCATCCATCCGGATGCTCCCGAGAGTGGGAACAGTGCACCCGAAAGCAGCCACAATGGAATCAGAAATAGATTGATGATGGCATGAAAGGCCTGCGTCGAATCAAGGGGCCACGCAATCGCAAAGCCGAGAGCGGTCAGCGCGAATGACACCAGAAACACGGTTAGGACGATGAGTCCGAATGAGGCGATCGTCATGTGCACGCCGACCAAGGGCGCGAAGACCAGAAAAATCAATCCTTGTGCAGTGGCGAGGGTCGTGCCCCCCAAAACCTTACCCAGGACAATGGCTGCGCGCGGCACCGGCGCCACCATCACCGACAGCAGGAAGCCTTCGTTGCGGTCTTCGATCACCGACATCATGGTAAAAATTGCGGTGAAGAGAACGATCATGACCAATACGCCGGGATAGAAATAATTCAAATAATGTTGCTGGCCGGCGGCCGATCCGGAGCGAAATGACGTTCCGAAGCCAGATCCGATCACGACCCAGAATAAAAGTGGAGATGCGATCACGCCCACGACCCGGGCACGCTGCCGGTAGAAGCGCACGATTTCGCGCCACCAGAGGGTGAAGGCCGGCAGCAGAACTCCGGCAGACGCAGGAGCGGTTGAGGTTGCGGGGAATGCCGCGGTTTGGGTCGCCATTGCTTCTAGTTTAGCAGTGTGCCCGGATCCCCGAAGCCGCGAGGTCTGGGCAATGGTTTTACGGCCGTCGGCCTTGCGCCATTGTTCGAAGATTCGCCGATCGTGACACCGTCTTATTTAGCAGACGGAGTTGTCGAGTAGAGGCCAACGATCTTTGAACTCGCTAAGATGTGGCCAGCTTTTCCAACCTTGATCAACGCCTGATACAGAGATTCCGCGCTCGCCGGGAAATTTTGTGACGAGGGCAGGTGAAGCGTTGTATCGAGCGCATAGACCGTCAGAACGTAGTGATGGACGTCAGGCCGGACGTTTGCTGGCGGGCATGGGCCGTCATATTCGGCGCCGACAAAAAAGTCATTAAAAATCTGACTGCCGTAGGAACTTCCAGCAACACCGGCATTTTCGGGTAGCCCGGTCGCGCTCGCAGAAATGTTGTACATGCCCCAGTGTGTGAAAGCTGCTGTGTCGTCGTATAAGACCACGACGAAGCTGGTGGTAGATCGAGGGGCGTTGCTCCACGACATCTCGGGAGATTGATTTCCACCCGGGCTGCCATTGATCGAGCAGGAGTTTATTCCGTTCACGGTGATGTTATTGATCATGCTGAGAGGCAAGGTTGCGTCGTTCGTGAAGGTGGTGCTGCTCAACTGGAACCCGGTGGAGTCAGCAACGTGTGTGCCACCCTGCGCCGCGGCAAACCCGGACAGTGAAAACAGCAGGACCATCAGCAAGCCAAGTCGACTTTTCATGGACCGCTCCTTCTTGACTTCTAAACCGCAGGGATTGTACACCGGTTTCGGCCTCTGGCACGTGGTTTGAAGGGGCTTAATTTGGGCCGGGCTGCGCTCGGCTTTGGACGGGGGCCAAGACCCGTCACCGCCCTAGTTGCCTTTCGATATTCTCTTCGTCGCTTTCTTCTTGCCGGTTTTTGCCGGTTCGACATCTTCGTTCCAGAAGCGATGGCCGGTGCGATGGATGAAGACATCTTCGAGGGTGGGCTTGCTTACGCTGAGCGACTGGATTTCTCCCGGGAAAGCTTCGACGACTTCGGGGACGAAGTGGTGTCCATTTTCAATTTCGAGGCGAACGCGTTTGTCCATGACGGTGGCGCCGACTTGAAACTTCGCCCGAATGCGATCGGCCAAGGACTGCGGCTCGCGGGCCTCGAGCAGAATTACATCGCCTCCAATTTCACGGGTTAGGGCTTCGGGTGTTCCGATCGCGACCAGGTTGCCTTCGTTCAGGATGGCGAGGCGATCGCAGCGTTCGGCTTCTTCCATCAGATGAGTGGTGACGATGATGGAGACGCGCTCCTGATCGCGGAGAATTTGTAGATATTGCCAGAGATCGTGACGGGCGCCGGGATCGAGTCCAGTAGTGGGCTCGTCGAGTAGCAGAACCTCAGGATGATGGAGCAGGCCTTTGGCGAGTTCGATGCGGCGCTGCATTCCTCCGGAAAAAGTCTCCACGCGATCGTCGCGGCGATCGAGCAATCCAACCCGAGTCAGGATCTCGCTAATTCGAGCTTTGAGTTCGGAGCCGCGCAGCCCGTAGAGGTGTCCCTGATGCCAGAGATTTTCGTAGGCCGTGAGTTTGGGATCGACGCTTTGCGCCTGGAAGACTACGCCGATGTGGCGGCGCAATGCTCCGGGCTGGCGAACAGCGTCGAAGCCGGCGACGGTGGCGCTGCCTGAAGTCGGCACCATGAGAGTGGAAAGAATACGGAACAGAGTGGTCTTGCCGCTGCCGTTCGGGCCGAGGAGTCCGAACAGTTCGGCGGGGTGAACGTCGAACGAGACACCGTTAAGGGCGGAGCGATCCTGATAACGATGGATGAGATTGCGAACGGCAATGATGGGTTCGCCTATCGGCTGTGCCGGCTGCGAGGCGGGTGCGAGGTCGAGTGCAGTTGAGTTCGGGGTCACAGGACATTCTACGACGGGAGAGCGCCGATCATCATCTTGATCCGTTGTCTGATTTCCCACCTTGAAGTGCGAAACACCTATGCGGCTACGGGATCCTGCCCGGGTACGCGCTCTTCGAAAGCGACGGGAACGTGACGCCACACCTGAATGGCGAGAACGACGGTGGTGGCCAGGAGCAGCGCTCCGACGGCGACGTGCACTACGGTTGAGATGATCATCGGCAGTTCGGGTTGGGCGTTTTCTACTGCCCACATGACGCGGGTGATGAAGGCAAGAAAGCCGAGGCAGAGTTGCGCGACCATCAAGCCGAGCATGGTGATAGCGGGACGGCGGACGGCGTCTACTTCTGGATAAACGGAGATGGCGCGAACGGCGGTCCAGGAAAGCACGATGGCGACGACTCCGGCGTTGATCACATGCGGCCACCAACTCAGGCCGTGATGGCGAAACATGGCTCCCAGGATCAGTTGTACGTAGAGCACAAAGATCGAAAGCAAAGTCAGCGTGAAAAGGGCGGGACGGCGCTGATCAGGCTGGGTGCGCGGTTGCTCTTCCACCCAGCGGCGCCCTGTGAACACGGCGATCGAGACGGCTATACAGAAGAAGGTTTGAGCGACGGCAGCGTGCGCGCTCGAGATGGGAGCGGGCAAAAAGAATAGGACGGTGAGTCCGCCGAGAATGCCCTGAGTAATTACGGTTGCCAGTGCGGCCAAGCCCAGAAAGCGCAGCCAGCGGCGTTTTTCAACTCGCCAGGTCCAGACGGAAAGGACGATGGTGAGCAATCCGACAAACTCCGCGAACATGCGATGGCCGTGTTCGTACTTCACTCCCCCAACCATTTGCGGCATTTTGTAAAAAGAGCCAAAAGTGGTCGGCCAGTCGGGGACGGATAGACCAGCGTCATTGCTGGTAACAAGCGCCCCCGCCACGATCAGAACCAGGGTAGCGCAGGCGGTGAAGATGGCGAAGCGGTGCAGTCCGCGATGGTACGGGATTTCGATGCCCTTCAGCATAGCCCCCACAGAAAACCGGCAACACAGTGTCGCGTGTTTCGCGAAACCCGTTATTTTAGCAGACTGGGTCTGCAGGTGAGGTTTCGAGAAAAAGTGGCCATCTCTCCGTTCGCGGCGCTGTTTGACGGGTGCAGATTCATCGTCCGCGTAAAGCAAGACGTCTGTGTCGAAGAAACTACGAGCGCTCATGAGTCTCGTCGCGATTGAACCGCATGCCATGAGAGTTGCCCGTACCCGAAAGGCGCTCGAACTCCTGGATGCTGCATTCGGCATCATCGCCGCCAGCCAGTTTTTGCAGGTAATCGCAGATTAGCTGGTTGAGGCTCGTGCCAAGGGCCTCCGCCCGCTTTCTGGCGCGTTCCACCGTCTGCTCATCGATGGACAACGTTACCTTCATTAGCACAGTATATGTGCGCATGCATGGGAATACGCGGCAAAATTAAGGATTTTCGCCGGCCGTCGCGGCCTTCTGGGATTCGATCGCCTGAATAATCGCGTCGGCGAATTCCGAGGTGCCGGCCGTGCCGCCTACGTCGCGGGTGAGTTTGCTGCGGTCTCGGTAAACCTCGTCGAGGGCGTTGCGAATCTTCAAGGCTGCGTCGTGCTCGCCGAGATGGCGCAGCATCAGCAGAGCGGATCGGAGCACCGCGGTGGGATTGGCGATGTTCTTTCCGGCGATGTCAGGAGCGGAACCATGTACGGCTTCAAAAATGGCGCACTCGTGGCCGAAATTCGCGCCGGGGACTAGACCTAAGCCTCCGACCAAACCAGCACAGAGATCGGAAACGATGTCACCGTAGAGATTCTCCATCAGCAGGATGTCGTACTGGTAGGGGTTCATCACGAGTTGCATGCAGGTGTTATCTACGATGTGTTCGCCGTAGGTGATTTCGGGATATTCCTTCGAGACCGTGCGAGAGCAGCGTAGAAATAATCCATCGGACATCTTCATGATGTTGGCTTTGTGGACGGAATGAATTCTCTTGCGCTGGTTCTTGCGCGCATATTCAAAGGCGAAACGAGAGATACGAGTGGACGCTTTTTCGGTGATGACCTTGATGCTCTCGACCACTCCGGGGACAACTTCGTGTTCGATGCCAGAGTAAAGTCCCTCGGTGTTTTCGCGCACGACGATCAGATCCACGCCGGGATAGCGCGTCGGAATGTGCGGAAGATTTCGGATCGGGCGGAAATTGGCGAAGAGTTCGAAGCGCTTGCGCAGTTCAACGTTGATGCTGGAGAATCCGCCACCGATGGGCGTGGTTACCGGGCCTTTCAGTCCGACGCGCGTACGTTCGATCGATTCGGTCAGCTCCTTAGGGATGTATTCTTTGTATTTTTCAAATGCTTCGGCGCCGGCGGAGAAGCTTTCCCATTCGAATTGGACGCCGGTCGCTTCGAGCATGCGAACTGTGGCCTGTATGACTTCAGGGCCGATTCCGTCGCCGGGGATTAAAGTTATTTTGTGGGCCATAAATTATGAAGTTGCGACTTGCGCTTTGGTAGACAGAGCAGGTTGACTGTCGCCAATTCAACCTAACTCAGGTTTTCGCCGCTTTGCTCTTTGGCTCCGGCGCGTCTTTTGCTTTCAGCAAATCCTTCAACTCGGCCATGAATTCCTGCACGTCTTTGAAATCGAGATAGACGGACGCGAATCTTACATAGGCGACTTTGTCGTGACGCCGGAGACGGTTCATGATCAGTTCGCCAATTTCGCTTGTCTTGCGCTCGCGTTCGGCCGACTCGATGACAAATGTCTCGGCCTCATTGACGATCTGCTCCAACCTGCTGATCGGCACAGGGCGTTTTTCGCAGGCGCGCATCAGGCCGTTGAGCACTTTCTGGCGATCGAAGCGCTCGCGGCGTCCGTCTTTTTTAACCACCATGTAGGGAATTTCGTCGATGCGCTCGTAAGTGGTGAAGCGCTTTTCGCACTTCAGGCATTCGCGCCGGCGGCGGATGGAATCCGCTTCTTTGCTCTCGCGCGAATCCACGACTTTGTCATTTTCAAACCCGCAAAAGGGGCATTTCATGCGCTTGTCTGAGTTCGGAGTTTCAACAAGATTGTAGCAGGCAACGCGAGAGAGCAGAGAACGCGATCGTTTTCCAGCAAACCGTTATTCGAAAAAATCAGAAAATGCGCGGATTCGCGTTCAGCACTTCCGAAGCACAATCAGATCCAGGGAATCGGGCGGAAGCGCATGGGACAACTGCAAAGCTCCGTCCGCGCCTGCTTTTGCGTTTATCGGGACAACGCCGGCTACAGTCTGACCATCGAGAACTTGCCGTGGGCAAGTTTCGACGGCGGAGGCTGCACGAAACGTACGCTACCTCGCGGCAATCTACGACACTTCCTCTACAGTAGCCACCTCATCTGCCTCAGCCGTCTCTTCGGAAAGCTTGCGCAGCGACAGTCGCTCATGATGCGCGAGCAGCAGCCCGACAGGAACGACGGCGACGAAAGTCACCAGCCACAACATGATGCCGCAACTGGCAGCCAGTTCAGGCGGGACATCGAAGACGTGCTGCAGAGTTGCAATGGTCGCTAACTGCGATCCGCCGCCAATACCTGGCAACTGAACCATGGAGCCGATCATGCTGGCTCCCATCAGCACCAGCACTTGCGAGCGGTGAATATTCAGAATGGCCACGCCGTACGAGTGAGCCACTTCCTGATAGGCCATGATGATCATGAACCACATCAGGAGCGAGAGTGCGACGAGTGCGGTCAGCGACAGCGGGCTATGGATCGTGTTGAGGCCGCTGCGAAATTCCCGGACGCGGGTTGCGATCTTGTGTCCTAGATTGGCAGCCAGATGCGAGAAGCGGCCTTCGATCCAGTCGGCGATGAATCCACCCTTCCAATGAATGGCGACCGCTCCTAGAGAAATAGCCACGACCAGTGCGATCAGCAGAAAGCCGCCTTCACGGAAGCGATCATAGAAGGGAAGTGAGCGGGGTCCGGCGGCCAGAAAGATCGCGCCTACCAGAAGGATGGTGAAAGCGCCGAGATCAAAGATGCGTTCGACTGCCCAGACCGCCAGTTGGGACGAGAAGGTCAAGTTCTGACGGCGCGCAATCAAATAAGGACGGATCAGTTCGCCGGGACGTCCGAGGAGCGCGAGGCCGGTGAATCCTATGATGGTAGGTGCGATCAGGCTGGTGCTGGAGGCTTGCGGGCGAATCGGCCGAAGGAAGATCTTCCAGCGAACGGCGCGCACGATGTATGCGAGGTAGATGAGCGCGACACCGTGTAGAACGTGATTCCATTTTTGCGGACGAGTCTGGCGGAAGCGGGCCCAGTCGAAGTTCTGCCAGGTGCGGAATTGCAGATAAACCAGCACAACCAGTATCAAGAAGACTACGGCGTAGACGACATATCTTTTGTTGTTCTTCATTCAGTCAGTTCAGTTCATTTCTGTCTGGCCGATTCTCTGTTGTGCGGAGGCCGTTCTTTGGGCGCAAGGCAGGGGCGTGCGCAGTGACGAGCAAGCCCCACTTGAAGGTAAATCAGAGAAGAAGTAGGGTCAACGTGAGTACGGCAATGTGGGTACGTCAATCTGCGCACATCAATCTGAGTGCATCAACGCGAGGCGCTGACGACAACCGTGGACGCCAGGGTCTTCGAAGTGGGGTGAGCTCCGCGCGATTGTTTGCTTGCTTTTTCGCCGGGTGATTTGGCGGCAGCCTGTTTTAGCTTTGCTTCTCGTTCCTGGGCTGTCTTCTTTGTGTTGTATTCGTGGACGATGCGGGCCACGTAGGCGCGAGTTTCGCGAAATGGCGGCACGCCCTGATACTGCTCGACGCGCTCCGGGCCTGCATTGTAGGCAGCGAGCGCTTTGACGAGATCGAAATGGTAGCGCTCCAGGAGTTCTCGCAGATAGCGGCTTCCGCCTTCGACATTGGCTTGCGCATCGAAGGCATCGGCGACGCCCAGTTGGCTAGCGGTGCTGGGCATCAGTTGCATGAGTCCGCGGGCGCCTTTCGGGGACACGGCGTGTACGTTGAATCCGCTCTCGGCGTGGATGACGCTGTTCACGAGGTCGGGATCGAGATGATAGTTAGCGCTGGCGTTGTTTACGACCTCATTCAGAGCCGGCAATGGCATCGATCTCCCAGATACGGAGTTCACGGCCGGAGACGGAACCGCAGAGGAGGCGGAGAGATCGGCGGTCGCCGGCGCAAGGAGATCTTTTTCATAGCCGGTAATCTCTTCGGTTGGTTCGTCGATGAAACTGGAATCGTCGGCTGAGAGAAAAAGGCGAGTCGTGTTTCCCATCACCAGGCGATGCTCGTGGCGGATGCTAAAGCCGTTGCGGAGGATGGCCAAATCAGTGGCAGTCGCGGGGCGCGCTAGGAAAGCGGCGACGATGGCGCAGAGAACAGCGGATATTCTCCGTGTCTGGTTCCTCGTCGATGGATTTCTTCGCATCATCTGTTCCCGTAATTAGCAGACATCCTGAGTGCCCGCCGCCTTAGCCAAGGCTGCGATCTCCTCAATGTTCCGACAGTTCCCACACCGGAGGTGACCTCAAGTGGCCGTTCACCAAAGTGGGTGACCTGATTCCCGTCTTCGAGTGCGATCCCGCAGAATGCAGGAAGATCCCCGACTTGGTAGCGACGGAAGACATCCGTGGCGGGGATGCGACCAGCGCTGTCATTTGCGGTCATCATCATATTCGCATCATTACAAGCTACTCAAGATTGCTGTTCCGGCGGTCTGTTGAGCGACCACTGGCTCGATTGCCCTTCCTTCGATCACGTATTCAATGGCGGCGGTCACTCCGCTTTCGGCGTTCGAGCGCGTAAGCCTCCAGCCGCGGGAGCGCAACTCTTCGGATGCATTCCCCATGATAAAGGGGTGGCCGGCAAAGGCAAGCATCTCGATATCATTATAGTTATCACCGATGGCCATGACCTGCTCAGGGGTAACACGGCGGTAATTGGCCCAACGTTCGAGCGCATGTCCCTTGGAACAGCCGGCATTCAGCACATCGACAATCGAAAGATCGCGGCCGGGATATTCGGTACGCAAAACGGTAATCGGGAGGCCGCAGCTTCCGAGGATCTTCAGCACGCGCCGCATTTCCGCCACCGCACCGCAGAACATGGCCTGCACAGGGTCGGTGGTGAGCGCATTCTCGATCGGAACCACGAACTGGATGTACTGCATATTTTTCTCCAGCCAGCGCTGGATGCTGCCTTCCAGTTGGTCCAGGCGCTCGAGGATGATCGCGCCCCGGTCGGCGCTGTCGAAGGTTAGAACGGTTTGGCCGCGAAATTCTTGCATCACGCGGACCAGGTCGCGGCAGGTTGATTCGGGGAGCAGGTCGCGATGGAAGGTCTCCCCGGAGAGGGAACGGGTGACGGCTCCGTTTGAACTAATCAGCCACAGATCGAATCCCAGTTGTTGAGCGATGGGCAGGGCAAAAGTGTGGCGTCGTCCAGTAACCAGAATGACTTCAATACCTTGGGAGTGGGCGCGCCGAAGGGTTCCGAGATCGGTTTCGGAAATCTGAAATTCGGGGTTAAGCAGGGTGCCGTCAATATCGATGGCGATGAGGCGAAGGGAACTGGCAGGCACAAACAATCTTAGCACTCGGGGTGGCGGGGACGGTCTCTGACCGACCCTAGGACCCAGCCGAACGTGCCTCGCAGTTAAGTTCCCAAAGCGCGGTATTTACCGAACGGTCGGTTGTCCGACGGAGTACAAAATATTCGAACAAAACACTTGATGTGCGTTACTATACCGTGACTCTCGGTCGTACGAGTCTTGGTGCAGTAAGTCCGCGTGGTTAAATCTCGAACAATCGACAGGAATAAGAACATGGTAAAAGATAGCCTCCCTCTCTCGCGCGTGGCTGCTTTCGTATGCGCAGCCGCATTCTTGTTGTTCACAATCCCAGTTTTAGCCCAGCCGCAGCCTTTATTAACGCATCACGTCCGCGAAGCGGTTGCCAGTGGCGAGGCAAAGCTCGTCCGGCAACTCCCGCTAACCGACACCCTGCACTTCGATATTGTTCTTCCGCTGCGTGATCGCACAGGGCTGCAAAGTTTTCTGCGGCAGCAATACGATCCTGCGTCCTCCTTCTACCACCAGTTTCTTACGCCGCACGAATTTACTGCTCGCTTCGGCCCCAGCCAACAAGACTGGAATGCCTTGGTTGCTTTCGCGAAAGCGAACGGCTTTGAGATCATCAGCGGAACCCGCGATGCCAGGGACCTAAGGCTTAGCGGTACGGTGGCGGATATCGAGAAGGCCTTCCATGTGAGCATGGGGGTCTATCAGGATCCCACCGAAGACCGCACATTCTTTGCCGTGGACCGCGAACCCACCGTGGACCTTCCCTTCCAGCTTTGGCACATCACTGGTTTGGACAACGATTCCAAGCCGCATCCGATGTACGTCAAGAAGAGCGACTACGCGAAGGCTCACGGGATCGAGTCGGACAAAGTCGTATCTCATGCCACCACCGGCTCTGGCCCCGATGCTTCCTTTTTGGGCAGCGATATGCGCGCGGCCTACTATGGCGGAACCGCGCTCACCGGCTCGGGCCAGAACCTCGCCCTGTTCGAATTCGCGGGCACCGATTTGGCCGACCTGACCACGTATTACAAAAATGTTGGGCAGACGGAACCTTACACTCCCACTCTCATTTCTACAGGCGGGTATAGCACGACCTGCGTCGATAGCGGCCGTAGCGCGTGTGATGATACTGAGCAAACTCTGGACATGACGCAGGCGATGGGCATGGCCCCAGGCTCCAAAATGCTCTATATGTACGTGTGCGGCGACGTCCTAGCGAGTGGATCAGGAAATATCAGCGACACCTCCTGCATCAGCGCGATGGTTACGGATACGGACGCTCCATTGTCCATGCAAATCAGCTGCTCGTGGGGTTGGACACCGGCAGACCCCAGCACTCTCGACCCGTACTTTGAGCAGATGGCGTCTCAAGGCCAAAACTTCTTTGCCGCTTCAGGCGACGATTCTGCCTGGTCATCGTCAAATGAAGCGTGGCCTGCGGACGATGCGAATATCGTTTCGGTCGGCGGCACGGACTTGACAACTAGCGGAGCGGCTGGGCCCTGGGCATCGGAGACCGCTTGGGAAGATAGCGGCGGCGGCATCTCCCCGGATTCGATTCCGATCCCTTCCTGGCAGCAGCTCGCGGGCGTGATTACCTCGAAGAATGAAGGGTCAACGACGTTACGAAATGGCCCAGACGTTTCGGCCAACGCGAATTTTACGTTTTACGTCTGCGCCGACCAAACCACCTGTACAGCGAACGACTATGGCGGAACCAGCTTTGCGACGCCGATGTGGGCCGGCTACCTGGCTCTGGCCAATCAACAGGCAGCGGCCAATGGCAAATCGATCGGCTTCATTGATCCGATCATTTACCCGGATGCTCTTACCTCGAGCTACAGCACCCTTTTCCACGACATCACGAGCGGCAGTTGCGGCACCTACTCGGCAATTACCGACTACGATCTGTGCACCGGATGGGGCAGTCCGAACACTTCCGGCCTAATCAACACTCTCGCAGGCTCTGCGACGGCGAGCTTCACGCTCTCAGATTCGCCGAGCAGTCTGTCGATCACTCAAGGCAGCAGCGGCACCAGCACCATCACGGTGACCGACGTGAACGGATTTACCGGCAGCGTAACGCTTGCCGCATCCGGCCTGCCGAGCGGCGTAACGGCCGCGTTCGGCACGAACCCCACAACCGGGAGCAGTGTGCTGACGCTGACCGCCAGCAGCACGGCGACTACCGGGACGTCGACGGTGACGATCACCGGCACGTCGGGTAGCCTGACCGCAACCACTACGCTCGCCCTCACTGTGAGTTCCACAGCGACGCCGAATTTCACCATCGCTGCTTCGCCAGCTTCGGTGACCGTAACCCAAGGCGCTAGCGGAACGAGCACGATTACCATCACCAGCACAGGCAGCTTCAGTGCCGCAACGACGTTGTCTGCCACTGGATTGCCCAGCGGCGTGACGGCGGCATTCTCCACCAACCCGGTGACTCCAGTGGCGAACGGCAGCGTAACCTCAACCCTCACGCTAACCGCTTCTGCCTCAGCGACTGTTGGCGCTGCTACGGTGACGATCACCGGAACCTCCGGCTCGCTCACTCACAGCACCACCATCGCCCTGACGGTCAATTCTTCTTCGGGGACGAAGAACTTCACCCTGTCGCTGTCGCCTTCTTCTTTCACGATCGATGAACGCGGCAGCGTATCGACGACTCTCACTGTTAAGAGCGTGAATGGATTCAATTCTTCAGTGGAGCTGAGCGTGAACGAATTCCCAAGCGGCGTGTCGGCGACGGCCTCGGCCAACCCGGTGACACCGCCGGCAAATGGCAGCACAACCGTAACGCTCACGTGGAGCGCTTCCAGGCGTGCGCCAACCGGAACCACAACCATCGAGTTGATCGGGACCTCCGGATCACTCACGAACGAGATACCTGTCACCATAACGGTCGCACCTTGAGGAAGACCGTTTCGGCGATAAGCTGATCGTTCGACCAACCATTCGAGCCAGCCTCCGTCGAGGCTGGCTCGATATTTTTGTGCCGATTGCACACCTGCTGCGTGGGAGTTCGATCCGACTTTAGTGTGAAAGTTATGTCAATTTAAGTATGAAATTTAGGTGAATTTACCTACAAATTCCTTTATAGCTCGCATCAGAATTTGGAGTTAGACACAGACAAGTTATGCCGCTAACTTAGGTCATGGAAGACATAATCGGTATGGAAAACATAATCAGTGTCGAATCACCCCTTGATCTAATCCATGAGATCGGCGGCCGCCTGGCAGCAGCCGATGGTTTTCACGAAGTGCTGGACCATGTCGTGGAGTTTGCTTCGGTACTGGTGAGGTGCGATTCCTGCCTGATCTATGTGCTCGAGGGCGAATACCTGGTTTTGCGAGCTTCGAAAAATGCGCATGCCGATGTAGTGGACCGGCTGAAAATCCGCGTGGGGCAGGGCATTACGGGCTGGGTCGCGGAACATCACGAACCGGTAGCAATTTCTGAGAAGGCGGCACACGATTCGCGATTCCAGTTCTTTCATGAACTGCCCGAAGACAGCTACGAAGCATTTCTTTCCGTGCCGCTGCTGTGCCGGGGACGGGTGGTGGGCGCGATCAATCTACAGCACCGCCGACCCCATCTCCACAAACTGAAAGAGATCCGGGTAATCTCAGCCATTGGTTTTCTCGTGGGCGCAGAAATTGAGTTGGCTCGCATGGAGGAAGTGAACTCCAACCTCACAAATCAATTGCAGACGCGCAAAGTAGTGGAGCGCGCCAAAGGAATTTTGCAACGCGATTTGGGATTGAGCGAGGAGCAAGCCTACCTTGCTCTGCAGCAGCAGAGCCGGCAAAAACGCAAAGCGATGCGAGAGATCGCCGAAGCCATCATTCTGAGCGAGGATGTGAAGGTGAACACGCGGGTTGTGCCCGCGGCCTCGTAACCGATTTAGCGATAACCAATTCCTCGCCTGTAGTTGCCACTCTGTAGAAATGCGGCTGGCTGCGTCCCCCACAGACGGAGCCAGCCGCTTCTACAGTTCTCACCGCTCGGGCCTTTCCACATCTACTTCGACCCCGCCAATCGTTCCAAAGTAATTGATTTCCCGGGCAAAAAAAACCGAGAGCAGATGGCGATCAGATCTGCTCCCGGCGAGGGAAAGAGCTGCTGTCGAGATCCGGATGTGGGCGAGGCCTCGGACTCGCGGCTGATTGGCGACTTACTTGGAAGGATTCTCGCTTGGGACGTTAAAGTTGAGAGTCATGTCGTAGTTGGGCAATTCCATGGTGCTGACAAAACTTTCTCCATTTCTCGACACCAGAACGAGCCGGCTCCCTTCATCGAGCCTGGGCGTTTCGAAGTCCCTTACTAGCACCACGGCATCGGTGCCAGTTCCGTCGACTCCTCGCAACACGAGGAACGGCTGACCTATGGTTTTGAGTGTGAAGGTGTAGTCTCCGGCCCGAAGGAGGTGGTCCTGCCAATGCACATCGTGAGAGAGCTTGAAGACACCGCGTGCGTCCTCTGCGTTTGCCAGAGTCGGCTGAACGGCGAAGATACTGAATGTTAAAGCGGCGGCATATGCGAATTTGCGAATCGATCTCATAGAATCTCCGTGTTCTTTGGTTTAAAAAGGCACACGACGAGCGTGCATCGGATCGGCGTGGGCTTAGATTGAGTGGGAGAGCAACGAGGTCAGCAGATTTGCAACGCAGCTTACGAGGCTGAACGCAAAAATCAGCTCGAAAGCACCCGCCGCTGAGCGGGGCTCGAACTAGAAACACTATGCGGGAATTCTGCGTCAGCGTCCAACGAAAAAAATCGATCCGCCGAATTAGCACCGGGCGTTCGGCGCGCGCGATCCGGACGAACACCGCCCGATGCGTGGTTCGCGCCATTCGATTGGGTTTCCGGCGGATTCAGGCGCAGGTGTTTGCCAAATGCTCGTGGGATACGAGAACATGCTTGGTTTGCATGCATCCCACAGTTCCTATAGAAGGAAGCAGCCAAAATATGGCGAAGGCGAAAAAGTCCCCCAAAAAAGAAGTGAAGGCAGCGCAGTCGACCGTCGAAGTAAAGTCCGCAGTCAAAGCACATAGCGGAGCCGGGCACGTTGGCGGGATCGCGCCTGCCAAGGGCAAGCTGGGCGTACTGATCCCCGGCATGGGCGCAGTTGCGACGACATTTGTTGCTGGTGTGGAAGCTGTTCGCAAGGGAATCGCGCATCCTATCGGCTCGCTCACGCAGATGGGAACGATCCGCCTGGGAAAACGCACCGATGGCCGGTCGCCCAAAATTAAGGAGTTCGTTCCTCTCGCCGGGCTCAACGATCTGGTGTTCGCCGGCTGGGACATTTTCGAAGACAATATGTACGCGGCGGCTCGCAATGCCGGAGTGCTCGAGCGCGACCTGCTCGACAAAGTAAAAGGCCGGCTAAGCGCCATCCAGCCCATGAAGGCCGTGTTTGATCACAACTACGTCAAGCGAATCGACGGACCGAACGTGAAGAAAGGGAAGAACAAGCTGGATCTGGCCGAGCAGCTTCGCCAGGACATCCGCGATTTCAGAAAGTCGAGTGGCGCCAGCCGGTTGATCACCATCTGGTGCGCATCGACCGAGACTTTCATTGAGCCGAGCGCCGCTCACCAGAGCGTGAAGTCCCTCGAGAAGGCGATGAAAGAGAACGACGAAAACATCGCGCCCTCGATGATCTATGCCTACGCCTCGCTGATGGAGGGAGTGCCCTTCGCGAACGGCGCGCCGAATTTGACAGTGGACATTCCGGCGATGCTCGAACTGTCGCGCGAGCGCGAGGTTCCCATCTGCGGCAAGGACTTCAAGACCGGCCAGACGCTGATGAAGACTGTGCTCGCTCCCGCCTTCAAGGCGCGGCTGCTCGGGTTGAGCGGATGGTACTCAACCAACATCTTAGGCAACCGCGACGGCGAAGTGCTCGATGATCCTGGCTCGTTCAAGACCAAGGAAGAATCGAAGTTGGGAGCTCTCGAGCATATTCTCCAGCCGGCGCTGTATCCCGAGCTTTATGGCAACATGTACCACAAGGTTCGCATTAACTATTATCCACCGCGCGGTGATAACAAAGAAGGCTGGGACAATATCGATATCTTCGGATGGCTCGGCTATCCGATGCAGATCAAAGTGGACTTCCTGTGCCGCGACTCAATTCTGGCCGCGCCGATCGTGCTGGACCTGGTTCTGTTCCTCGATCTGGCGCAGCGCACTCCAGAGTTGCGCCGCCTGGGTATTCAAGAGTGGCTAAGCTTCTATTTCAAGTCGCCAATGACCGCGCCGGGGCTGTATCCAGAGCATGATCTATTCATCCAGCTCATCAAGCTGAAGAATACTTTGCGTTACCTGAAGGGCGAAGAGCTGATCACGCATCTGGGGCTGGAGTACTACGACTAGAGACTGGGCCGGTGTGGAGACGGGCCCCTGGCATTACTGCAACAATTTTACGATCCGAGAACGGCCTTTTTCCCGCGTCTCGTCTGTAAGGTCAGGCGAACCGTTACCTGATTATTCGTCAAGATCATACGCCTTCTTCAGCCACCGCTTCACCTCGTCGTCAATATCCGCCTTCGACCGAACCTCAATCCGCCGTGTAATACGGTCTTTCTTCTCATATCCTCCGGTATCGATCACCCGCTTGGGGGTCTTCATGTTGCCCAGGGCGAATCCGAGATCGATGCGGGTATTGGTCGCGGGCTTGATCTGCGCAAAGACGTGGTTGCGATAAAACGGAACCATCGTCTTGCACGGACAAGCCCTCACGTCCTTGCCGAGAGAGAACCCGAGCTTCAGCAACTGCTCGTAGAGCGGACGCAGCGCAGCGCGCGGACCCGAGTACTGCGCTTCTACCCATTCTGCCGCCGTCTTTAGGTAAGCCTCGGGCGAGTCTTCTTCCTTGCCTTTGCCTTCCAGCCGTTCCGCGATCCACGTCGCGGAATTTGTGCCGAGCTTATGTTCTTTCTTCAGCCACTCGCGGCGTTCTTTTTCGGTTGACGGACCATCTTTGTTCGCAAGCGCCATCCATTCCTCGAGCGAGTGTCCGGTCTTCTCCGGCAATTCCTGAATCCACTTTTGCACCTGGGCAACGCCGGGATGAACGGCGTAAGGGCCTTGAATTTTGCTGACGGGAGACATCAGACCTCCTAGGCGCTCCTTGATTTGCACGCTGGTTCGGGGGCTATGATACACAGTCTCGACGATGGCTCGCGATAGAATCTTTCGATGGCCGGCAAGAAATCTAAAACTGTTCGATCCAAACTTCTCCGATCCAAACAAGGACGCTCCGACGCGGGCCACAACACGCGCTACATCAAGCTGCAGAAGAATTATTGCTTCGCCTGCGGCACCGACAATCCGGACGGCATGCGACTTCGCTTCACCTACGACGAGGACCGCCAGTGCTTCCTCTGCCAGTTTCGGCTGGGCCAACGCTATAGCGGCCCTCCCGGACACTGCCATGGTGGCATCATCGCGACCATCCTCGATGAGGCGATGGGCAAGGTGAACAAGTTGCGCCAGGTGATTGCGGTAACCTCCGAGATGACCGTGAATTACCTGAAGCCGGTGCCGCTGAAGCAACCCCTACGGGTGGAATCGCGCGAGGTGAAAGTGGAAGGCCGCAAGCACATCAATATGGCCGAGATCCTCAACGAAAAAGGGGAAGTGCTCGCGCGCAGCCAGGGCCTGTTCATCGCGATCGATCCCGAACGCATGTTCGCGCGGTTTGTCGAGCGCTCGCCCGCGATAAGGGGTACCGCGAATCGTCAACGGACTGTAAAATGATGTGTGGGGGCGGTAAGGGCGATTTTCCAGCGCATGCTTCCAATCGCGCGCTTTCGCGCACCCATAAGTTCATCCTTCACGACTGCAGGAAAGAGTAAACCTATGTCGCAGAATAATGGCCACAACACCACCAGCCTCCGTCTGAAAACCGGCCTTGCCGAAATGCTCAAGGGCGGCGTGATCATGGACGTCACCGACGCCAAGCAGGCCGAAATTGCCGAGCGCGCCGGGGCCGTCGCCGTAATGGCCTTGGAGCGGGTTCCGGCGCAGATTCGCGCCGAAGGCGGAGTGGCGCGTATGGCCTCGCCGAAAAAGATTCGCGAAATCATGGCGGTGGTCGACATTCCCGTCATGGCCAAGTGCCGCATCGGCCACTTTGCAGAGGCGCAGATCCTGCAGGAGCTGGGCGTCGATTACATCGACGAGTCCGAAGTTCTCACCCCGGCCGACGAGGTCCATCACGTCGATAAACAGGCCTTCAGTGTTCCCTTCGTCTGCGGCGCCCGCAATCTCGGAGAAGCTCTGCGCCGCATCGCCGAAGGCGCAGCCATGATTCGCACGAAAGGCGAAGCTGGCACCGGGGACGTAGTCCATGCCGTCCGCCACATTCGCCAGATCGTGCAGGAGATGCGGATTCTCACCGTGCTCGGCGAAGAAGAGCTCTACGCCAAAGCCAAAGAGCATCAGGCTCCTTACGAACTCATCAAGATGGTGGCGCGAGACGGCAAGCTGCCCGTCCCCAATTTCTCCGCCGGAGGAATCGCAACTCCAGCCGACGCCTCGCTCGTGATGCAACTGGGAGCCGAAGCCGTATTCGTAGGCTCCGGTATCTTCATGAAAAACTCCACCGAATTCGCCGATCCCGTGGAAGCTGAGAAGCGTGCGAAAGCGATCGTGCAGGCCGCCACGCACTTCAAAGACCCTAAAGTATTACTTGAAGTTAGCGAGGATCTGGCGGGGGCCATGAAGGGGCTGGCTGTGTCAGCGCTCGACGAAGCCCACCTGCTGCAGACGCGAGGCTGGTGACGCAAGAACCTGGGGCTTCGCCGGTTCTTGCGGCGTGACGGCGTTAAACCGTCACCTTGTGCGATCTACGTAAGTTTCGCCGCCTTTCATTACGAATGCTACTTTTTCCATTACGGTGATATCGGACAACGGATCGCCATCGACGGCTACGATATCGGCGAACTTTCCCGGTTCAAGGGTGCCGATATCATTCGAGCGGCCGGTTAGTTCGGCGCCATTGATGGTGGCGGCGCGGAGGGCATCGAGCGGAGTCATGCCGCCTTTTACCAGCGCTCCGAATTCTTTTGACACGACGTCGGGGTCGTCATCAACGCCATACGCAATTTTGAGGTGATGCGCCAGCGCGCGTTGAAAGGCTGGGCCTTGCTCCTTCAAAATCGCCACGCCTTTGGCAAAGCTCACGGGATCGCGTCCCTGCGAGAGTCCAGTTGCCATGTCGTGCTGAAAACAAAATAATGTCGGAACCAGCCAGGTGCCGCGTTGTTCCATCAAACGCGCGCCTTCTTCGTCGAGCATGGTGCCGTGTTCAATCGAGTCCACGCCCGCACGCACGGCGGCTTTAATGCCGTCCGTGCCTTCGGCGTGGGCCATGACTTTTTTGCCGGCGCGGTGCGCAATCTCGACGGCTTTGGCCATTTGCTCCTCACTGAGCTCCTGCACACGGTAATCGCTGATCGGGTCGAGCACTCCACCTGTGGCCATCAGTTTGATCCAGTCCGCTCCATACTTAATGTCGCGCCGCACCACGACAGCGATTTCATCAGGTGTGTCCGCGATGTTTGGTCCCCGCGGCAATCCGACATCGGGAGCGAGCACGTCGCCGTCGCCATGTCCGCCATTGAGCGAAATGCAGCTGCCGGCCGATACCATGCGCGGGCCGCGAATCAATCCCAGATTAATACTGTCGCGCAGGGCGAACTGTCCGTAGAAGGCATCGCCCTCGCAAGCATCGCGCATTGCCGTGAAGCCGTGATCGAGCCATATCTGCAAATTGTGCACGCCCCAAACCGCCTTCTGCGGTGAAGACATGCGCAGGCTGCCCGTCGATGATTGATCTTTGGGATTGCCCAAAACATGCGCGTGCGAATCGATGAGGCCGGGCACGACCGTGTATTTCGAAAGATCAATCACACGCATTCCTGCGGGAGCCGAGTCAACGATGCGAACAATGCGATCCTTCGCCACGAGGATGTATGCGTGGGTAGAGACTTTGCCCGAACGCACGTCAATCAACCGTCCAGCGTGCACGGCGAAAGTTGGAACTAGCGTTTCCTGCTGGGCGTGGAGGATTCCCGCTACACAACAAAATATAATAGTGAGCAATGCTAGCTGCCGGAGCCTAAACATGATTTCTTTTCCTCATATAAGGAACAAGAAGACTATGGTGAGAGAGCTAGGGATGACAAGAAAAAAACGGGCGAGAGGCTTCTGCATTCTGCGGACTCGTCCGATGCTATTCTCAGTGATTGACGCACTCATTCAACGTTATGGCCGATTGAAAAATGGCCGATTGAAAAACACATGAAAATTGGAGTTCTTGCTCTACAAGGTGATTTCGACGCGCACCGCCGCCGACTTGAGGAACTCGGCGCGGAAGTTGTACTGGTGAAGAAGACCAATCAACTGAATGAGGTCGATGGTTTGGTGATTCCCGGCGGCGAATCGGGAACATTTCTTAAGTTGCTGGGCGAAGACGGACTCAGAAAGCTGAAAGATTTTGTGCGCACGAATCCGACCTTCGGCACCTGCGCGGGATGCATCCTGCTCGCGACAGAGGTGGAGAATCCGAAACAAGCCGGCTTGGGCGCGCTCGATATCACGGTGCGCCGCAATGCCTATGGAAGGCAGATCGACAGTTCCATCCGCGAAGGGCAATTTCGGAACGAGCCGATCGAGATGGTATTCATCCGCGCTCCAAAGATCGAACGCGTGGGTGAAGGTGTAGAAGTGATCGCGACCGAAGGCAAAGACCCAGTGCTCGTGCGCAAGGGCAAAACGCTGGCAGCAACATTTCATCCTGAACTGAGCGACGACCCGCGCATTCACCAATACTTCTTGGATGTGGTTGCCAACGGCAGGCGTTCTGAGAAGTGACAGGGCGCTTGAAGTCTTGCGCGTCAAGTCTTACGCGCAGGTCTTGAAACGTTAAGATCAATTGCCGAGAGGGGTTCTCGGAGAAAAAATTAGTTGCTCAGGTAACGCCGAATGAGCGCGGCCAAGCCAACCAACCCGCCCCCGAGCAAGGCCAGAACGCCGGGTTCTGGAAAGACAGAGGATCGTACGACGGCAGGTGCTGCTGCAAAAGAATTCCCAACCAGCGTAAAAACAAGCAGAGCGACAGGGCTCAAGTTTCGCACGATAAGACTCCTCACTTGATAGAGTGGCAAACGGCTCTCCAATCGGTCAACTTTTCACGATTAATTCAGAGGGCGGTTTTTCGGGCCGAATCGGTGCTGCGATGGTAGCAAGTCCGGCACTTTTCCAGAACTAAAGCCTTTCCTGTATGCAGTGTTTTGCACACTTTTGCCGGCATGGAGACCCCAGATGGGGCACTGCGTATGGCTTTTGGAGGTGCTCTTTCGCTTTCCCCCAAATTCGTTTCTAATGCTTTCGCTATGGTTCATAGATTCCGATGGGTAAAATACCTTCTCTTGTATCTTTCGGCTTTTGGTGTGTTTGCTTCGGCCGCCGATCTTGATTCGAATGAAGAATTCGCGAATCGCCTGATTGCGGAAGCGCTCAAGCCTTCGCCGCTCGAAAGCAATCTTCGCCGCTTGAGCGACGAGGTTGGTGGACGCATTCCTGGCACTCCTGCCTTCCAGCGCGCAGTGGATTGGGGCTTGGCGGCGCTCCAAGACGCTGGCGCTGACAGCGTTCACACCGAAGAATTCACCATCCAGCATTCGTGGGCGGAAGGCGCGACCGAGATGGCCGCATCGCTCGATTCAGGAATTACTTTCCCCGTGCACGCTGTTTCGGTGGCATGGGCGCCGGCGCTGATTGCGGCAAAACATGTGCCGATTGTGGATGTCGGAGAAGGTTCGGCTGCCGAGTTCGCCAAGGTCGGCGATGTGGCGGGAAGAGTCGTCCTGGTGCATAGCAAGGTGCTAGTGACTTGGGACGATCTGTTCGGCGAATACGAGCGCGCGCCCGCAATCATAGCATTGGCGGTGAAGGGAAAGGCCAAGGCGATTGCCTTCATGTCCACGCGCGAGCATGGGATCCTTTACCGACATACCAATTCGAACGCCGGCGAAATCGATGCCCTGCCACAACTGATCATTGCGCGCGAAGATGGAGAACGCATCGCCCGCTTGCTCGCGTCAGCCAATCCGGTTTGGGCCAATCTTTCGATTCCGAATAAAGTTGGCCCTGCGATCAAGACGTGGAATGTGGTTGGCGAAATTCGGGGCAGGTGGAAGCCTGACGAGTTTGTCCTGCTCGGAGCCCATCTCGATTCCTGGGAGCTCGGAACCGGCGCGCTCGACAACGGGTGCAACGCCGCGCTGGTGATTGATGCGCTCCGTGCGATCAAGGCCTCGGGGCTAAAGCCGCGGCGATCGATTCGCTTCCTGCTGTTTTCGGGTGAAGAACAAGGATTGATCGGTTCTCGGGCCTACTCCGTGGCGCATCGTGACGAACTGGACAATGCCGCGGGTGTAGTCATCTTTGATTCAGGGACGGGAAAGACAACCGGTTTCTCCACCGGCGGGCGCAAGGATGTCCTGGTTGCAGCGCAGTCGATGCTGGCGCCTTTGCAGCAGTTTGGTCCTATAAAAGTGGAAGCGACCGCCGAGACGGGCACCGATCATTTTGACTTCATGCTGGAGGGCGTGCCGAGCTTTGTCGCCGATCAGGAGGAGGCGAATTATATGGAGAATTATCATGCGACCACGGACACATTCGACAAGGTAGATTTTGTGCAGCTTAAGAAAAATGTGGCGGAGGCGACAGCACTCACCTTTGCTCTCGCGAATGTTCCAGATCGCATCGCCGGGCGCCTCAACCGCGCCCAGATTGAACAGAGCTTGCATGAGACTCATCTCGACCAGGAGTTGAGAGACATGGGCACGTGGGAGGAATGGGCCGATGGCAAGCGCGGCAGACAGCAGTAGGTGCAACGCCTGTCGTAAGATTCTCTGTGCTCGTCTTCTGGATTCTGTTCAACCTGTTTGTGGTGGCGATGCTGGCGCTCGACTTGGGTGTTCTGAATCGCCGCTCTCATCGCGTCGGATTTCGCGAAGCGTTGGCCTGGTCGGGAGTTTGGATCGCCTTTGCGGCACTGTTTGCCGTACTGGAGCTTTTCTGGCATGGGCGGGCTCAGGCGTTGCAATTCGTAACCGCCTACACCATTGAACTCTCGCTCAGCATCGACAACCTGTTTGTATTCCTGGTCACGTTTCGCTATTTCAAAGTGCCCGACGAGTACCAGCATAAGGTGCTGTTCTGGGGAATTCTCGGTGCCTTGGTGACCCGGGGTTTGTTCATCCTGGCGGGCGTAGGCCTGATCCAACGTTTCGGCTGGATCACTTACGTTTTCGGGGCTTTACTGATCTATTCCGGCTTTCGGCTGCTGCGGCAAGACACCGCGAAAATCCATCCCGAGAAGAATCCTGTCCTGATGTTGTCCCGTCGGATTTGTCCAGTGACGGAAGAATATGTCGGGGGCCAGTTTTTTACGCGAAGAAATGGACTCTACGCCACTCCGCTGTTCGTGGTGCTCTTGCTCATCGAGACCAGCGATGTTCTGTTTGCGGTGGATTCGATTCCCGCGGTGCTGGCAATCACGCTGAATGCTTTCATCATCTATACGGCGAACGTATTTGCCATCCTTGGACTGCGCTCAATGTATTTTGCGCTGGCGGGCATTATGGACAGGTTTCACTATCTGCATTATGGGCTGTCGCTGGTGTTGATTTTCATCGGCCTCAAGATGCTGGGGACGCACTATATGCGGATTCCGACCGAATGGGCGCTGGCGATTGTGCTCTTCGTTGTGGGAGCCTCCATCTTCGCTTCGTTGCTGAATCCACAAACGAAGCTGAGTGAATGATCGGCGACAGCGCGTTTCAAAAATCACGCCTTCGTTGGGGGTTTGGGTGACAAAGGCGCTTCGGCCCCCAGTCGGTAGTAGCCATCGCGGTGGCCTCGTCGGCGCTTCGGTCGAATTTTGGAAATGGCAAACCGGTTTCCTGTCCTAGGGCAGAGAACCGAGAACGCTCATACGCTATGATTGATGTTCATGGTCAGTATTCCGGTCGCCACGCCCTCGCGTTCTTATGAAGTCTTGATCGGCAGAGGATTACTCGCGCGTGCCGGAGAAACACTCTCCAAGATTCTCGAAAACCGCCGCGCGTTTGTGGTCACCGTCCCGCCCGTGCGTCAACGATGGGCGAAGGTTCTGCTGAAATCGCTGTCGGCCTCGGGAATCGACGCCGGCCTTCTCGAAATGCCCAACGGCGAACGCTCGAAGCGCCTTACCACGCTGGAGCAGCTGGCGGAGAAGCTTGTGAAGCAGGGTGCGGATCGGGGCATCGCTCTGATTGCACTGGGCGGCGGCGTGGTGGGCGATGTAACTGGCTTTCTGGCGTCAGTCTACATGCGAGGCGTCGACGTCATCCAGGTGCCAACCACCGTGTTGGCGCAAGTGGACGCGGCGATTGGCGGGAAGACCGGCGTCAACCTTGTGTCGGGCAAAAATCTGCTGGGAACTTTTCATCAACCTCGCGCAGTGCTGATAGACCCCGAAGTTCTAGGCACGCTTCCAGCGCGCGACTATCGCGCGGGCCTGTACGAGTCGCTGAAGTGCGGCGTCATTGGAGATCCGGCATTGTTCACACTGTTTGAAGATCGCCGGCGCGAGATTCTGGATCGAGATCCTGTGGTGGTGGAAAAAGTAATTGCCGGTTCGGTGCGCCTGAAGGCGTCGGTGGTGAGTGCCGACGAACGCGAAGGCGGTTTGCGACAAGTACTGAACTTCGGACACACGGTCGGGCACGCGCTCGAGGCCGAGACCGGCTATACCCAGCTCTTGCACGGAGAAGCAGTAGCATGGGGCATGATCGCGGCTACGCACATTGCGCTGGCGACGGGCAAGTTGGATCGTGTTACGGCGGGCCGTATTACCGACTCGATTCTTGGTCTTGGTCGCCTTCCCCGCATGGAATTGAAGACCGCGAACCTTCTGAAACGTTTGCATTCCGACAAGAAAACACGACAAGGTGTGGTGCACTTTATTCTGCCGCGCGCGATTGGCAAAGTTGAGATCACAAGTGACGTACCGGAAACGGTCGTACGCGCGGCGGTTGACGAGATGCGGAAACTGGCGCGGAACTAGGCTGTCACCTGCGTTATGAATCAGGAAATCAAGCAACGGGTAATCGGTGCGGCTCCCGCCGGCGCGCGAGATCGCGATTCGGCAGCGGCGGCGGTTCGGGAGATGTTTACCTCGATTGCTCCCCGCTACGATCTCCTGAATCACGTTCTTTCCTTCAATATTGATCGCTTATGGTGGTGGCGCACGGCGCGCAGTTTCGACGCCATTCTCAAGCTTCCCAATGCTCGCGTGCTGGACCTTTGTTGCGGCACCGGGGACATGACTTTCGCATTACGACGGCGCAGCGATTCCGGTACTGCGCAGATCCTGGGTGCCGATTTTTCTCACGCCATGCTGCAGCGTGCGGCTGCGAAAGGAAAGGGCGCAACGCCGGGCCCTCCGCAATGGATCGAAGCAGACGCGTTGTGCCTGCCGTTTCCCGACGGACATTTCAATCTGGTGACATCGGCATTCGGTTTTCGAAACCTGGCTGATTACGACGCCGGACTGCGGGAGATCGCGCGTGTACTCGCTCCCGGTGGAGAATGCGGGATCCTCGATTTCGGAGAACCGGGCGGCCTGCTTGGGCACGGGTATCGCGTCTATTTCAAGAAAGTCTTGCCCGCGATCGGCACGTTGCTTTCGGGAGTGCGCGGCCCGTATGCTTATCTGCCGGCGTCCGTTGAACGCTTTCCTTCGCCCGATGAAATGCTGGGCCGCATGCATCAGGCGGGGTTTCGCGAGGTGTCCTGGACGCCATACAGTTTCGGTATCGCGGGCCTGTATCGGGGAGTGAGGAGCGATTAGCCGCCCTGGGTCGCGAGTCGCGAGGGAGTTATGGCGATGCTTGAGACAGTTCTCAAACGTTTTGAAGAACCCGATGAAGTCCGAACGTTCGAAAAGGGAAAATTCGAACTCGTTCATATAGGCGGCATGACCATCGGCCGCGCCACCTACGAGCCCGGATGGAAATGGTCGGTTCACGTCGGTCCCACCGTCGGCGCGTCGCGCTGCAACGTCGAGCATGTTGGGTTAGTGCTCTCCGGCTGCGCCACGGCTGCGATGGAGGACGGCACGATCCACGAACTCCGTGCCGGTTCGCTCTTTTACATTCCGGGCGGACCTCCAGGTCACGACAGCTGGGTGGTGGGTGATAAGCCCTACATCTCGCTTCATTTTCTAGGGGCTGACAGCTACGCCAACAAATAGTCATCCCATTCGAATTACTTCCGGATGGTACGGCAGTGAGTACTTCCAACGAACCATCCTGGCCTTTTCGCAAAAAGCGCGACAAGGATGGGGACCCTCCGGAGTTCGAATGCGCTAAAGCGTCCAATTCTCGATCACCAACCTGGAGACCCGACCAAACTCACAGGTGTTGTAGTCACCAGCGTCAAACCCAAGCTGCGGCCGCCGGGGAGAGACCTCGACTCCGTATAAGAGTTCCGACTTCGTGATTACAGAGATGCACACATCGTTGACGGAGAAAAGCGATCAGGGCCGAAGTGTCGAGAGTCATTTTGGCAGCCCTTTCTCGTCATAGAGAAGGTCGCCATGATCGGCCGAGCGAAACGGTTCCTTCAGACGTGTTCCTGTTGCCGATGCCGTGGGTTCCTCAGGTTAAGCAACGGCAAGGACCGCATCTATATGTTGGCGCCGTTTTTCTGGAACGAATCCGCGAACGCCTCGGCATTTGTTTTCTCAATCACCCGCGCATAGTCGTCGCCGAGAAATTTCTTCAGCCGGTCGGTGTTCATGATGTACTGGCCGGTCATGTAAGGGACTGCGTCTGGCGGAATTGCCGAGATCTTCCATTTCCACAAAAACTGGAGAACTTGGCGCATCGCCCACTGTCCGGGAACTCGCAGCAACTTGGCGTGCGCCATTTCGATACATTGCCCGAAGGTCAGAGGATCGCCGCGTCCAGCAACATTCAGAATTGTTAGTCGTTGCGCTTCCGGCTCTCGCTTCAATATCCAGCCGATGAGCCGGGCCATGTCGTCGACGTGGACGAATTGAATTTTGTTGTCCAGGTATTTTTGCCCGAAGGGTAACATGCAGGGCAAGCGTTTCGCCGCTTGGCGCATTCGAGCGGCGCGGGAACTCTTGCCGTTGGGCGTTCCGCGAAACGCTCCCATAAGATAATTGTCGACGGTCGCTCCCGCAAAAATGTGAGGGCGAAGAATGAAGACACCGCACCCGCGCAGGGCCGGCGCGCGCTGCTGCACCACCAGGTCGCTTTCTTTTTTGTGCAGGGCATAAGGCAGCGTGTGCGCGCCGAGCGGCGAGTCTTCCGCGACCGGCGCCGGCAGGTCGGAGCCATAGGCCGATACGCTGCTGGGAAAGAGGAACTGCCGAATCGTGGAGGCAGCATTCCGGTTCGCTTCGCTAATCGCTTCCATCACGCGCGCTGTGCCGGCCACATTGATGCGCCACATCTGGTCGACATCGAGAACCCCTGAGCGCTGCGGATCAATCACATACGCCAGATGCACAAACGATGCAGGTTGCAGCTCGCGCAGCAATAACAATAGCTCCCGCGTGGATTCTTCTCTCCCCAGATCGAGTGCTATGAAGCGGTCTATCGTGGAATGAGTGGGGGGTACCACATCGATGCCCACCACCGTATAATCCGAAAGCCGCGGCACGAGCCGCTGACCGAGATTGCCCGAAACGCCGGTAACGACGATGGTTGGCTTTGCTGTATCCATTGAATCCGACTCTTCGCGGTCTCGATCGTTTCCGTCAGGACGGTCTCAGTCGGGATCGTCGGCCGGTTGGTCCGACGGCGGCTTTGTTCCTGCGGGACGCGGCGGCATGGGACGAGTTCTGGCAGGGCCGAAATAAGCATCGTTCAAGTCAACATTGCCCTGAAAACCCTGCATGTTGTCGCGATAGCGTTGGCCGGAAATTATCTTTTCGATCTCCGGTTTCAGGCTCTCGAGAGTCAAGGTCTCCTTACTGATCAGCTTATATACATAATGGCCGCTGTTAGGGTCAGAGATCACCGGGGAGACTTCGCCCACCTTCAAATCCATAATCGCTTGATGGTTCGGGGGCAGCGTGGTGCGGCGCACTTTCTCCATCTTTGTATTCGGGGCATTTCCCGGGAGTCCCGCGGCCAGATACGCCTCTTTTTGCAACTTGTCGGGATCCTCTCCTTGGGCGGCGCGCTCGCGGACATCGGCGGCGATTTTGTCCATTGCTGCTTCGGCAGCCTTTTTTTGCTCTTCCGTCGGCGGTTGTGGCGGAGTGCTGGTGGTCTTGTCACCCGGCTTCGAAGGGGTGGCCGGGTTCACGATCTGCTTGGCGCGGGGAATAAAAATCCGCGCGAATGTAGCTTGCTCGTAATTGAGTTTGTTCTTCGTGTAGTAGTCTTCAATGTCGCTATCGCTAACTTTATTCGCATTCTGCTGCAACGAGATACTCAGTTGCTGAGAAAGAATCTGCATGCGCGCATAGTGCATCATTTCGTCATACTTTGGCTGCTTGTCGAGACCGAGTTTTTCCGCTTCGGTGGACATCCGCAGCATCGTCGCATACCGGGTTGCCAGGTTGCGGCGAATGGCCGGCGACATGCCGGGTTGAAGGGCTTCGACAAGCTTGTCAAATTGTGCGCGGGTGATTGCGGTCTTGCAGGCATCGCCTTGCAGGTTGGTATCGAGGCAGAAATTTTTTAGAGTGATTACCACATCATCGGGCCCAACCGCGACTTCGGGACCTTTATCGGCAGAGGCGGGAGCTGTCTGATCCGTCTTTGCGCCCGCGGCAGGCGGTGCAGCCGGTGGCGCAGCCTGTCCGTAGGCCAAGCCAGCGAGCAGGAGACACACGAGGAACGGGAAACGCATGAATCAACATCCTCCAAGGGAGAAATGACAACGAATGCCATCGTAGCATGTCCCGCCGGACGGGGGGCAAGGGGGTGAGGGGTTGGCGGTTGACGAATCCAAAGCGATAATGACGGTTATGCCGGAACGTAGAGCTACCTTCAACTCGGTGTCGATGCGCCGCGAAAAGCGGGCCGTTGCCGGGAGCTCAGTGCTGGCTGCCCTTCTCGTCACGATCCTGAAAATTGCCGTGGGCGTTGCGACCGGCTCCCTGGGAATTTTATCGGAAGCCGCGCACTCCGGATTGGATCTGCTGGCCGCGCTGGTGACATTGTTTTCGGTACGCGTTTCGGACAAGCCTGCCGATGCCGATCACCAGTATGGGCATGGGAAGTTCGAGAATTTTTCCGCCTTCATCGAGACTGGCCTATTGCTGTTGACCTGCGTGGGGATCGTCTACGAATCGATCAGGCGGCTGTTCTTTCATAGCGTGGAGATCGAGCCGAGCATAGCCGCGTTCCTGGTCATGTTGCTGTCGATGGGAATCGATGCCTGGCGCTCGCGCGCGCTCGGACGCATTGCGACGAAGTATGACAGTCAGGCGCTCGAGGCGGACGCGCTGCATTTTTCAACCGACATCTGGTCGAGCGGGGTCGTGATCGTCGGTCTCGCGTTGGTTTGGGCGGGACGCGCTTATCAGGTGCGGTGGTTGCGCCAGGCCGATCCGATTGCTGCCTTGTTCGTCGCGGGCGTGGTGATCTCCGTGAGCTGGCGCTTGGCACGGAGAACCGTGGATGCTCTGCTCGATGCGGCGCCGGCCGGCGTGCGCAGCACGATCTTCGATCGGATCAGAACGGTGGATGGCGTGCTCGAAGTGGAGCGGGTACGGTTCCGAAAATCTGGCAACCGATATTTCGCCGACGTTTCGGTAGGACTGGAGCGCAATTTTACGTTTCAGCGCTCCGAGCAAGTTTCGGACGCGGTGCGATCGAGAGTGCGCGAGGTTCTGCCCGATGCCGACGTGACGGTGCATACGGTGCCGCGAGCGCGGCGGACGGAGAATATTTTTGACCGGATCCGCGCGGTCGCTACCCGGCACAATTTCAACGTGCACGACGTCAGCGTGCAAGACCTGAACGGACAGTTGCATGTGGAGCAGCACCTCGAACTCGACGAGCGACTGAGTATGAAACATGCGCACGATGAAGTAACTCGTCTGGAGACGGAGATGCGCGCCGAGGTGCCGGAAATCGCGACCATCCTCACTCATATTGAAAGTGAGCCGGCAACGATTGAAAGGGGAGAAGAAATTGTCCGCGAGCCGGAACTGGAACGACGCCTCAAGAATATCGTAAAGGAATTTCCCGAGGTCATGGACGTACACGAATTCCAGTTCAAGAAGGTGCGCGCGCGGTTGTATGTTTCTTGCCACTGCACGCTGCCCGACGATATGCCCCTGTCGCGAGTGCACGACGTTCAGACCTCGCTCGAGATCCGCTTTAAACACGATGCACCGGAGCTATTCCGCGTGCTGATTCATCCCGAGCCGGTAACTGATAACCGGCGCTGACGCGCTGACGATACCTGAAAGGAAGAAGGCGAAATGATTGAAGCTTCACTGATCTGGACGGACAAGGACCGATTCGTCGGCCAGGCAAGTTCGCGGCATGCCATGGTGATCGACGCGGGAGCAGAGAAGACCGCGAACAGTCCGATGGAGTTGGTGCTGCTTGCTTTGTGCGGCTGCACATCGTCGGATGTAGTGGGGATTCTGCGCAAGAAACGCGAACCGTTCACCGGCCTCGAAGTGCGTGCCGAGGGTGAAAGAGCGGACAGCTATCCCACCGTTTATACCTCGATTCGCCTCACCTATCGCGTCCGCGGAGAGGTGTCAAAGAAGGGGATGGAAGACGCTGTCCGGCTTTCGCAACAGAAGTACTGCTCGGTTTCCGCCATGCTCGAGAAGACGGCCAAGATCACTTACACAATTGAGCACATTTCGTGAAAGCTGGCGTTCAGCCGCTGCGAGGCTACTTCTATATCGGAAGCGCAGCGTTTCTTTGGGGAATTTCAGCGACGCTCGGTCGCGCGGCGTTTACCGGACGCCTCCTTCGAGGCGGAGAACCGCTCCGGACTGCACTGGGAAATATCGATCCCCTGGTCCTGTCACAGAGCCGGGTCACTCTGTCGTTGGCCGTGCTGCTGCCGATCCTGCTGGCGCGAAGAGGAGCGTCTGTACTGCGCGTTCCCGGGCGTGATCTGCTGCAGTTTTTCCTGCTTGGCATTTTGGGAGTCGCGGTATCGAATTATTTCTACTACCTCGCCATCCAACGGACAAACGTCGCGACGGCCATTATTCTGCAATACACGGCGCCGGTCTGGGTGCTGCTCTATATGGCAGTGCGCGGAGGGCAGCGGCCGTCGTGGCAGAAAATCGCCGCCGTAGGGCTCGCAGTGACCGGCTGCACGTTGGCAGTCGGCCTCATCGGCTCGGGTGGGTTCCGCATGGACGCCATTGGAATCGCAGCCGCGATACTGGCGGCTTTTTCTTTTGCCTTCTATAACATCGGCGGACACAAAGTCCTCGCTCGCTATGACCGCTGGAAAGTGCTGTTGTGGGTGCTGGTGGCAACGTCAACATTTTGGATCTTCGTAAATCCCCCATGGAAAATCGTAGGGGCGCACTATGGCCGGCAGCAGTGGAGTTTCATGCTGGTGTTTTCGCTGGTTTCTGTGCTCGGACCGTTTTCCTGCTACTTCGCCGGCCTCCAGCATCTTGAGCCCACCCGCGCCATCGTTACCAGCTGTCTCGAGCCGGTGTTCAGCATCGCGATTGCGGCGCTGGTGCTGGGGGAGTTGGTAAAACCGATGCAGATGGCGGGAATCGTTCTGGTGCTGGTCGCGATTGTACTGATTCAATTGCCGGAACGAGCCTCTCGGAGCGAGCAGTTGGTGGTGGAACCGATCGAGTGAGTTGTGGTCGTTGCTCGATCATCGATCATCGATCATCGATCATCGATCGTTGTCGGTTCGTGGCAAACCTCGTTCCGCGAATGACGAATGACGATCGACCGGCGATTGCATCACTCCAGCTTTTTCCCCTTCGTCTCCGGAAGTTCGGTTGCCATCAAACTCGCCAGAAGAAACGCCGCGCCGCAGAGATAAAAGGCCGAGCCTAGTCCCTTGGCTTGGCCTACGCGCCCAATTACGTAGGGTGCAATAGAACTCATGGCGCGGGCGCCGTTGTAAGTAAAGCCCAAGGCGCGAGCCCGCACACGCGTTGGGAAAATCTCGCTACCGATAATGCCCGAGCCGGAAAAAAATCCCGTCCCGAAGAAGGCAACGAGGGTGCCGAGCAACAGCACCGCAACCTGCGAACGCGTCAAAGCGTAAAGCGGTACAAGCAGAGCGGCAGCAAAAAGATAAAGCATGAAGGATCTGCGCCGTCCCAGATGGTCGGCAACCCATCCGAAGCTGAGGTATCCGGGAAACATTCCACACAGGTTGAGCACGATGAGCAGCGTGGCGGTGCCCATGATGCCAAAGCCGCGTCCGCCTTGCGAGACGGGAAGGGAAAGATAAGGAGGAATCCAGGTAAACAGACCCCACCAGCCGAAAAGGCCAAAAAAGTTGAGCAGAAGAAGGACGATCGTGCTCTTGCGGTAGGGCGCGCGAAAAATAATCAGGAAAGATTCATTCCGTTGCGTCTTCTGTGCTCCCTCCTGTTCGCGCTTTTGATCTTGCTCCGCCAGCCGCTGATTTTCTTCCCACATCTGCGATTCCGGCACGCGACTTTGTATCCATAGCGTAATTATGGCGGGCAGGATTCCGACAAAGAACACCATCCGCCAGGTCGAATAACGCAGAACCACGCCCGCGACCAGGGCGGCCAGCGCATAGCCAATCGCCCAGGAACTCTGCACCACTGAAATTGCCTTCGCACGCAATTCATTGGGCCAGGTTTCTGCTACGAGTGTTGCGCCTGTGTTCCATTCGCCTCCCATGCCCAGTCCAAGGATGAAACGGAAAACCGCTAGCATGAGCACCGTGGTCGAAAGCCCCGATGCAAACGAGCAGATCGAATAGGTCAAGATGCTGAGCATGAGCGCACGCTTGCGCCCAATGCGGTCGGCGAGGAAACCGAAAAACACGCCGCCGATGCCCGAAGCCAGCAGGGTTAGCGTATAGAGAAGTCCGGAGGTTGCCTTCGACATCCCCAGATCGCGCATCACGTAGGTCAGAACGAGCGCGTAAAGCATGGCGTCAAAGGCGTCGAGCATCCAGCCGAGCGCGGCCGCCAGTAAGGTGTGGCGCTGCGCGGGGTTGGCTTGCTTCAGGAGTTGGATTGGTCCCATCGCCATGAAGGGAGCGATTGTATCAGTGGGCGGAGCCGGCGTTCGCTAGCCGCCGCAAATACTTCTGCGCCTTCCGCACATCCCTCCCGATCTGTTCTTTCAAGGCCTCGACCGACGGAAATTTGATCTCATCTCGCAGCCGATCCAGGAAATGGAGTTCCACTTCGGTTTCTGCAGAAAGTTCAAGCGGATGGAAGTGCAGCAGATGCGATTCGATGGCGAACGAATCGCTGCCGAATGTTGGACGGTTTCCGACATTGGTTACCGAATCGAAGCATTCGTCGCCGACTCGTGCGCGGGTAATATAGACGCCGTCTTTCGGGACGAGCTCTTCGTAGCGTGCCAGATTAATGGTAGGCACGGTGTACTTCGATCCGTAGCCACGCCCACGTCCGGCAGTAGAGAGAATCCGGAAGGGACGAGCGAGTAAATGGCGCGCCCGACTGACGCGACCTTCTGAAAGCAGTTTTCGGATGTGGCTGCTGGAAACAGGCTCGCCTCGCAGTCGCATCTCGGGATAATCGTGGACTGCAAATTCCATTTCCCGGCCTAACTCGCGCAACAGCTGAATATTCCCCTCGGCTTTGTGACCAAAGCGAAAATTGTAGCCTTCGTGCACTTCGCAGGCGTCGAGATGCTTCTTCAGAATTTCATGCGCGAATTGCCGCGGCGTCATCAGCGAAAGGTCGCGCGAGAAGGGAAGCAGCAGGACCGCGTCGACGCCGGTGGCCTCCAGCAGTAATAGCTTTTCCGGTAGCGGAGTGAGCAGTTTGAAATTGTGGTCGGGACGCAGAATGCGGACGGGGTGAGGCTCGAAGGTGATAACCACCGACTTCGCGTTTTTGGCCCTCGCTCGCTGCACGATCTCTTTAATTACATGACAATGCGCACGGTGTACGCCGTCGAAATTGCCGACGCTGACCATGGTTGGGCCAAAGTCACAAGGCACCTCGTCGAGATTGTGGAACGTTCGCATGGAGAATTGTTTCGCCGGTCGTCGTCGCTGGTCGTCGTCCCTAGTCGTTGTCGCCGGTTGTCAGCCGCTAATCGCCAGTCATTCGCGAGGACCGACTACTTCTATCGCGGCAGTAAATTCTAAATTTCAAACTCCAGCTTCATCCCGTCAAACGCCAGCCGCACGCCCGGCGGCAGGGTGGCATCAGTCGCTTCGTGCGCCAGGTCATGGCAAATATGCGTAAAAAATGCGCGCTTCGGCTTTACCTCATCCACAATCTTTAGCGACTGTTCGATGGTTGAGTGTGTGGGATGCGGCTTGTAGCGCAGCGCATCCAGAAACAGGATGTCAAGACCACGCAGCTTTTCGAGCGTTTCAGCCGGCACCTCGCTGTGATCGGTGAGGTAAGCAGCTGATCCGCAACGGAAACCAAGGATTGGCGTCTCGCCATGGATTACCGTCAAAGGTTCAAAGCGGGCGCCGAACAGTTCGACGGGGCCTTCAATCGGATGGAGTTCGACCTGCGGCAATCCGCCAAATTTATACGCAGGCTCGAAAATATAGCCGAACATGTTGCGCAGAAACTCGCTGGCCCGGGGCGCGGCATACAGCGGCAGCTTGCCTGGTTTGTGTTGATAAGTCAGCGGACGTAGGTCATCGATGCCAAGAATGTGGTCGGCGTGCGTGTGTGTGTAGAGAACCGCATCGAGTCGCGTGATCTTTTCGCGCAGCGCCTGTTCGCGAAAATCAGGCGTGGTGTCGATGAGCACATGTCGTCCGTTGTAACTGATCAGTACGGAAGGACGAGTACGGCGGTCTCGCGGGTCGAGCGACTGGCAGACGGCGCAGTCGCAGCCGACCGTCGGTACTCCCACCGACGTCCCGCTGCCCAATACCTTCAGAGTCGCCTGCATCAGCCGTTTGTACCTGTGCTGGGGCCGGGCGCTTGCGGAGGATGCGCGAGAGTGTTGGTCACCTCCACGTAAGCCATACGCAGTTCATAGAGGCAGTTCTGCAAAAATCCTTTTTCCTTCGGAGTCAGATTGCCTTTGGTTTTTTCGGCGATCATGCCCAGTGTGTCGATGGTTTGCCGCGCGCCGATCAAGTCAACTCCAGGCTGACCGCCCTGTTCGTGCATCAGTCCAAGCTGCATCATGGCAGTCATGTAGAGCGAGGCCATGAAGCGCTCAAAACTCATTTCGAGTTCTTTGGCTGAGTGTCCGCTGAGCTCGACTTGCGCATCCAGATCGCGCGCGGACTGCTTGTAGGCATCGTGTTGTACCTGCTGCTCCGAGGCGCTGGGCGGTTCGGGAATGTCGGACTCGGTGGCCGACGTCACCGGGGTGGGCGCGGCGGGTGGCATTTCTGAAACTGCTGCCGGAGCAGTAGCTGTCGAGACCGCCGTTGCACTAGCCGCCTCGGCGACCGGATGTGCCGTTTGTTCTTCTACGGAATCGGATCGCAGTTCTCCATCGGCGGTGAACAGGCGCTTGTCGCTTACTTTGAATTCACTTTCTTCTTTTCTTCTTTGAGCCATATGGTTTACCCATTTCTTGAAATACGGATTCTTGAATTTTGTTCGCCTTGAAACTCTTCTGCCGTTCAGGCGATCGGAAGCGAGGCCGCCTTCAGCGTCGCCGCGCCCGCATGTAACTGTTTTCCCGTTGCCTCGCGTCGCAGATAACCCAAAGCGACCGGGCGATCTCCGCCGAGCAGGGGCAAAACTGCGCTACTAGTGATCTCGCCGACCTCTTTTCCGTCAGCTAGAATTTTTGCAGCCGGTTCCGGCAACGCGCCCTCGACCACAAACGCCGCGAACTGCCGGTGGACTGCGCCGCGTGAGCGAATGCGCTCCACGATCTCCTGGCCGAGATAGCAGCCCTTGGTGAAGTTCAACGCGCGCGTCTGGCCAGTCTCCTGCGGCAAATCGCGGTCGCGGATGTCCACAGCAAATTGCGGAATACCGCGCGAGATGCGGAACAGATTCAGCGCCGCCGTCCCAGTGCGCCGCGCACCTGCCTTCACCAGCGCGTCCCAAAGCTCATTCCCATCCTCGGGAGAAATCCAGATTTGCCAGGAGTCACCCGCTTCCTCGCCCGCGCGCAACACTGTGACAGGCTTCTCGCGCCACGTAAGGTTGCTAAGCTGCAGATGCGCAAGATCGGAAACGATGATGTTCGCGCGTTCGAGAACCTGGCGCGATTCCGGCCCGGTTAGCCCCACCGCAGTGAGCTTGTCGCTAACGTTAGCGATCTCCACATCATCGGAAATAATGTAGTGTTCGAACAATTGCAATACTTTCTCGAGCTGGACGCGTTCGGTATCGACCAGCAGCGACTTGCCGCGCTGAAATACGTAAAGATCGGCCTGAATGCGCCCCTGGGCGTTTAGCAGGAACGCATAGACGCCGTGCCCGGGAGCGAGATCGCGAACGTTGTTGGAAACCATGCCGTTCAGCCAGCGGACGCGATCGCCGCCAGTCAGCGCGATTTTGGCCCGCCAGCTCAGGTCGTAGGCGCCGCAACCCGAGAGCAATGTCTGGAACTCGGCGCGAGGATCGCCGAAGTCGAGCGCCGTATTCGCGCCGCTGTGCTCAGCCTGGTTCGTCCCCGGAAGTGTCGTCGAAGTCATAGGCTCACGCTTTGGATCATCAAGCTTGATTATAACGAAGCGTGCAGTTCGATAGGTCGTGGCCACGGCCCCGCCTTAGGCCCAGGGTTTATGAAAGGTTCAAGGCTGTGCTAACGTTGCCAGCGTGAGTGCAACAAAAACGAAGCGTATTGCCGTGATCCCGGGCGATGGGATTGGAAAAGAAGTCACTCCGCAGGCGGTGAGGGTTACCGAAGCCGCGGGTGCAGCCGTGGAATGGACCTGGTTCGATTGGGGAGCCGACCGCTATCTCGCCGATAAAGTTACCGTTCCGCCCGACGGTTTCGCAACCTTGGATCGAGAGTTTGATGCGATTCTGGCCGGCGCTTTCGGTGATCCACGCGTGCCCTCCAACGTTCACGCGAAGGAAATCCTGCTGGGCATGCGCTCCAAGATGGACCTGTTCGCCAATGTCCGGCCGGTGCGCTTGATGGATGCGTCGCTCTGTCCGCTCAAAGGCATCGAGCCAAAAGACATCGATTTCGTTGTGATTCGCGAGAATACCGAGGGTGTTTACGGCGACCTGGGTGGGGTCTTCAAGCCTGGAACGCCCGATGAAGTTGCGATCCAGGAAGACATCAACACGCGCAAGGGCGTCGAGCGCATCATTCGCTATGCGTTTGAGTACTGCCTCAGCTATCAGAAGCAAGATGGTTCGCCGCGGCGTCGGGTATTGATGTGCGACAAATCAAACGCCATGACGCACGCTGGCGGCCTGTGGCAGCGCGTCTTCCGAGAAGTTGCGGCCGAGTATCCGCCAATCGAGACGCAACACATGTATGTGGATGCGCTCGCCTTGCAGATGGTGCGCGATCCCCGCGGCTTCGACGTCATCGTTACCAACAACATGTTTGGCGACATCCTCACCGATCTCGCGGCGGGATTGCAAGGCGGCCTGGGGATGGCGGCCAGTGGAAATCTTCATCCCGGGAAAACTTCACCGGGGTGCATCGGGATGTTCGAGCCGGTGCATGGCTCAGCACCGCCGATTGCAGGCAAGAATATTGCCAATCCCTTCGGCGCGATACTGACGGCAGCCATGATGCTGACGCACCTGGGAATGTCCAGCGAGGCGCAGAAAATTGAAGCGGCGGTGCTCGAAGCCGTCGGTCATAAAAAGACGACTACCGACATCGGCGGAACAATGGGTACGCGCGAGGCGGGCGACTGGATCGCGGAAACAGTGTCTCGCGGCTGATTGTTTGTCCACGCTATCAGGCATGCCGGCCGGCCAGCAGCGCCAGTTCCCGCCACTTCCAGTGACAATCGACGTCCGCGAATCCGATCTCGCGCAGCCAGAGTAACTGAGTCTCCAGATCGAGGAGCTTGTTCGACGGATCCTCCGTCTCCGGTGTCTTGTCCATCTCGCGCAAGAATTCTGCGTGCAGACTCGGCGTCGGCGAAGAGACGTGCTCCAGGTTGCAAAAGACGCCACCGGGATTCAGTGATCCGTAGATTTCAGAATAGAGCGAACGTTTGCGATCGTGCGCAAGATGATGAATGGCGAAGCTGGAGATGACCGCATCGAATTTGCCCAGGTCGGGTAGCGGGTTGTCGAGGTTGTGAGCGATCACGGCAACGGAAGAATCTTTGGCGAAGCGCTTCTTGGCTGCCTCGATCATGGCCGGGGAAAAGTCGACCGCAACTGCTTCCGTGTTCGGATGTCCACGTTTCGCCAGGGCCAGCAGTCGTCCATCTCCCGTTGCCAGATCGAGAATGCGGCGTGCGCTTTGAGGGATAAACTCGAGCAGCGCTGACTCCCCTTCGGTGCGGTGCGGAATAGAGTCGGCTCGTTCCAGGTAGTCGAGCGCGTGATCGGTTCTGCTCCAGAGATTCACAGGTGTATGGGCAGACGTATTGGCGGTGATATCGACGGACATAGAGACAGTATAAACTCGATTTAAACGGAGAATGGAAAGATGGTAGGGCAACAACTTGGTCGATGGTCCTGTGCACTCACACTGCTTGTGCTCTTCGTCGGGGCCGTCTGGGGCCAACCAACGATCGACGGCGCCACCGCGTCACAGTCGTCGCAACAGCAGCCTCAGCCCACCACCGGTTCCGAAACACCTGCGACCAAGGAAAAAATCGTTTCCCCAAAAGAAGCCAAGGAGCTTTTTCGCTCCGTGGACGAGATTCTGAACTTCGCTAGCCAGGATACGGATCTCCCGATCAAGCACAACGTAAAGCGAAGGTTGGCCAATCGTAACCAGGTCGAGTCCTACCTCGAGAAGAGCATGAAAGAGGATAAGGATGCGAAACGGCTGGAGAGATCGTCTGCCGTGCTGAAGAAGTTCGGGTTGCTGCCACGTGATTTCGAGCTGGGCAACTTCCTGGTTGCCATGCTGAAGGAGCAGGTGGCGGGATATTACGACTTCAAGACGAAAACTGTGAATTTACTGAACTGGGTGGATGCGGATCAGCAGAAGCCCGTGCTGGCGCACGAACTGACGCACGCCCTCCAGGACCAGTCTTTTGATATCGACAAGTGGATGAAGGCGTCGGCGGAAAAAGCTGATCAGAAAAGGGAAGAGAAAAAAAACAGGAAGAAAAATGAACCCAGTCCGGACGATATAGAAAATGACGAGGACTCTTCCGCTCGGCAGGCGGTCATCGAAGGCCAGGCCATGGTGGTACTGCTCGACTATTCGCTGGCGCAGCAAGGAAAAAGGACGGCGCTCGACTCGCCGGAGGTTGTCGAAGAGCTCGAGGACGGCATGTTGACCGGAACGCCCGATTCTCCAAAATTCCAGGATGCCCCTATATTTTTGAAAGAGGAACTGACTTTTCCGTATCGCTACGGACTCGACTTTACCCTCGCACTCGAAAAGGTGGGCGGAAAGGATCTGGCTTATGCCGGTGCATTCAAGGATCCGCCCAAGACGACGCGCGAGATCATGCAGCCGGAGACATATTTGGCGCACGAGAAACTCGAACCGATGAAGATGATCGACATGGAGAAAGACTTCAGAGGCTACGATCCTTTCGATATCGGTGCCATGGGAGAATTTGATGTCGATGTTTTGGTTGAGCAATATGTGGGGAGAAAAGAGGCTGCGGCCCTCTATCCGGAATGGCGTGGCGGGTACTATTTTGCCGGCAAGCCGAAGGCGGATAAGTCGGCGCCGATCGCAGTGTTGTACGTTTCCCGCTGGTCGAGTCCGGCGAAGGCGGCACAGTTCGCGGCCGTGTATGCGAGATCTCTGGCGAAGCGATATCAGAAGCATCAACAGCTTGCAGCGGATGGCAAAGTAGCGGAGAACGCGCCCCCGGTGGATTCCTGGCGAAGTTTGCGTGGGCGTCATGCCTGGGTTACGGACGAAGGGACTGTGCTGATTGAAGTCCGGGACGATGAAATACTCATCGCTGAAAGTCTGGATGACGAGACTACGAGGAAGGTTGAGGCAGATTTCTGGCCCGAAGAAAAAGCGGCGCCCGCCAAGCCTTAAGTTCTGTCTTGTATAATCAGCAGTTCCACCGTCACTCGTCATTTCCACCCCATCGGAGCGCAATTGCAACAGGCAGAGATTGGCATCATCGGCGGCAGTGGTTTGTACCACATGCCGGGGTTCAGTGACGCGCACGAGGTAGAGCAGCAGACTCCTTTTGGCGATCCTTCGGACGCTTACATTCTGGGTACGCTCGATGGCCGCAAAGTGGCATTTCTCGCGCGCCACGCTCGGGGGCACAGACTACTACCGAGCGAGCTAAATTTCCGAGCCAACATCTACGGCTTCAAGCAGTTGGGGGTTGAGCGCATTGTTTCGGTTTCGGCCGTGGGGTCGCTGAAAGAGGAGCACAAGCCGCTCGACTTCGTGATTCCGACTCAATTTTTCGATCGCACTCGGCACCGCGTAGACACTTTTTTCGGCGACGGCATCGTAGCTCACATCGGATTTGGCGATCCGGTTTGCGGCGAAATGACAAAGATCGTTAATGATGCCTGCCAGGCCGCGGGCGTCACTGGAAAATTGGGCGGAACTTACATCTGCATGGAGGGCCCGCAATTTTCCACCAAGGCCGAGTCCAACGTGTATCGCAGTTGGGGAGCGGACGTAATCGGCATGACGAATTTGCAGGAGGCAAAGCTCGCGCGCGAAGCAGAGATTTGCTACGTCACGGTGGCCATGGTCACTGACTACGATTGCTGGCATCCGCATCACGATTCGGTGACGGTGGAGCAGATTGTCTCGGTGTTAGTCAAGAACGCGGAGAACGCCGCGAAGGTCGTCAAAGCCACGGTGTCCGCCATGCCAAAGGCGCGGTCCTGTAAGTGCGGGCAGGCACTGGCGAACGCTATTCTGACGGATCCGGCTAAGATTCCCAAGGCAACAAAAGAGAAGCTACGATTCATCTTAGGAAAATATTTGAAATAGTCGCGCTTTCTCCGTTGCTCGCAGCAACTGACGAACGATCGCCGACAAACGACAACTTTACGGGGACTCATGAGCATTCTGGTAGTTGGTTCAGTGGCGTTTGACACGATCACCACTCCTTCGGGTAGCGCGAAAGATATTCTCGGAGGCGCGGCGACGTACTTCGCGCTCGCCGCAAGTTACTTTACTGAGGTTCGGATGGTGGCAGTGGTGGGCGAAGACTTTACGCCCGAAAACGAAGCCGTGCTAAAAAAGCGTGGTGTCGATACGCGCGGCATCGAGCGCACCCAGGGGAAGACGTTTCGCTGGGGTGGCCAGTATCTCGACAACCTGAACGAGGCCAAGACTGACTTCACGGAACTGAACGTATTTGAGAAATTCCATCCGCGCATTCCAAAAGAATATACGGATACGCAGTTCCTTTTTCTCGCAAACATCCATCCCACGTTACAAACTGCTGTGCGACAGGAGATGAATGGGGTTCGTCTAACCGGCGGCGACACCATGAATTTCTGGATCCAAGGCACACCGAAGGAATTGGCGGAAACATTGAAGCTGGTGAACGTGCTGCTCATTAACGACACCGAGACCAAGATGCTGGCCGGTGAAAAGAATCTTCCGCTCGCCGCGAAGAAGGTGATTGCCATGGGCCCCAGTGCCTTGGTCGTGAAGCACGGCGAATACGGCGCGACGATTTTCTTCCGCCAAGGTGCGTTCGGTCTTGGATCGCATCCCTTTCGCGCCCCAGCCTTGCCGATCGAAGAAGTAAAAGATCCGACCGGAGCCGGCGATTCCTTTGCCGGGGGATTCATGGGCTACATTGCCTCGCAGGGCGAGGTGAATCGCGAGGTGCTGAAGCGCGCGTTATTCTACGGCGGCGTGATGGGATCGTTTGCCGTGGAACGCTTTGGAACCGAACGCCTGCAGAATCTTACGCGCGAGGAAATTGACGCACGTTTTCAGATCTTCCGCGAACTGACACACCTCGAATAAGACCATTGCGGTTTATTCTGAATCCCATGGCAGAGCCCCGGACGGCCGTAAAAAGAGACGCGGTCTTAAAAACGGCGACCGTTCCCGATCGCAGTGTGCCGCGGCTGGCGGGGATCGCCGCCCTTGTATCCCTGTTTTCATTTTTTCACTACTTTCAACACAGCGATCTTCTTCTCTACGGTGATGCTGTCGCGCACATCAACATCGCGCGCCGCGTCGTCGATTCGCAGACTCCCGGTCTGCTGCAATTGGGGACGGTTTGGTTGCCCCTGCCTCATCTGCTGATGATCCCGTTCATTTTTTTCAATTCGTTGTGGCAGAACGGAGTGGGTGGTTCGCTTCCATCCATGATGGCCTTCGTGCTCGCCGTGGTAGGGATATTTCGCCTGGTGCACGGCATGCTCGATGCCAATCTCTACACGAAACCAGCGGCTGGCGCGGGTGCCTGGGCTGCTGCCACGGCCTACGGAGCGAACCCGAACTTGATCTACATGCAGGTGACGGCCATGACGGAGTCCGTTTACTTGGCGCTGTTTATTTGGTCTGTCGTGTACTTCGCCGAATTCCTTCGCCGCGTGCCCCAGGTCGGTCGCCCGAACGAGGGGCAAAGAAAAGAAAACGAAAGGGCAAAAGAAGGCAATGGAGACGGACACCAAAGGCCAGCACCAGCCACCTCGCTGTTTCGTTGCGCCTGGTGTCTAGCCGGCACGGAGCTCACGCGCTACGACGGTTGGTTTCTGGCGGGAGTGATGGGAGCGGCGATCGTCGTCCTTATGTTGTGGCGATGGCAGCATTATGCCTCTGGCGAAGAGGCCTTGCGCCGAGCGGTGTTGAAGTTCCTGCTAGGAATTGCGGTGGCTCCGATCCTGTGGCTGGCCTACAACGCGGCGGTCTACGGAAATGCTCTTGAGTTTGCGAACGGTCCTTACTCGGCGAAAGCGATAGAGCAGCGCGTGGGTGCTCCAAATCCCGCGTTCCACAACGTCGGTGTCGCGGCCATTTATTTCCTGAAATCGGCACAATTGAATATGGCGCAAGGGAATTGGGGTCGGTTCTGGCTGGCAGCAGCGATTATGGCGCTGGCAATCGCGGCATGGAAACTGCGGGCGCAAATGCCGCCACTGCTCTTACTCTGGGTTCCGCTTGTCTTCTATGCGCTGTCGATTGCCTATGGCTCGGTTCCGCTTCATGTCTACACCTGGTGGCCGTTTGCCACTTTCAATCAGCGCTACGGACTTCAATTACTACCGATGTTCGCGGTTTCAACGGGAGTGCTTGTTGCCTCGACTTTTCTCATCATCGAGAGCCGGCGACACACGGGCAAGCTGGTCGCCGCGATTTTTGCGCTGGTGGTAGGCAGCTACGCGTCAGTGTGGAAAGCGGAACCTCAGTGCTTGCAGGAGGCGCGGCGGAATTGGGAAATCCGCAATCCTTTGAATGCCTCGGTGGGTCAGGTGATTGCTCTTTTGCCGCGCAACTCGCGGTTCCTGATGGACCTAGGCGAACATGTCGGCATCATGGAGCAGGCGGGCATCCCGTTGCGTCAGGTAGTGAATAACGAAAATCACCGTCCGTGGAAACGGCCGTCGGATCCGGAAGGCCTTTGGGAACGAGCCTTGGCGGATCCGACGCACTACGTCGATTTTGTGATTGCCTTCGACGGCGATCTGGTGGACCAGGGCTTAAATCGCGCCAACCTGGCGGTATTGACGGAAATCCATGCCAGCGGACAGCCGCATGCGCACATCTATATGGCCCGCAGCGCCCTGAATCAATCGCGTTAACCCTACCCCGCAAGCAGTTCATAAATCGCCGCATCACGATGATAGAATCCGCTCGAAGCCCGGGCGCATTTATGAACATCGTCCATGCAATCGTGAACGCGGTGCGTAGCGAACTGGGTGTTGGTTTGAGTTCGACGCTGGTGCGATTGCTGCTGGCGGCGACTCTGGGCGGAATCATTGGCCTGGAACGGCAGATTCGCCATAAGCCCGCGGGACTGCGCACGAATATGTTTATCTGTTTTGGAGCTGCGCTGTTTACCGTCTTGTCGAAACAACTCGCGGGTGTGGAGTCGGACAGCGCCCGGATCGCGGCGCAAATCATTCCCGGTATCGGCTTTATTGGTGCCGGCTCGATTCTCCATGCCCGCACCTCGGTGACCGGCCTGACGACGGCAGCGACTCTGTTTGTGGTGGCGTCGGTCGGGATGGCAGCAGGGGGAGGACTGTATTGGACGGCGCTTTTGGCGACGGTCATGATTTTGGCTTCGCTGGTGGTGCTGGGACGGGTGGAAGCTGTGTTCTCGTTGAAGATGTTTGCTGCCAGCTACCAGGTAACCGGTCGCAAGGTGGACGAAATGTTGCAGGAGGTCAACCGCATTGTAGAGACTGAGCAAGTCACTATGCACAGTGTGCACATCGCCTCTGCGGAACCGGACTTTCGCATCGTGTTTTCGGTAGATTGCGAGTATGAACAGCAGAGAATATTTTCCATCCGCTTACATGAATCGCCAGCGTTCGCCGGCGTAACCTCATTAGGGGCTGTGGAACACGAATGAGCGCGCCGCGAAGCGAGACCCGGCAGTACGAGACTCCCGAGAATACGACAATCGCTTTCACCAAGGCGTCGGCGTGCGGCAACGATTTTCTCATCATCGAGGGAACTCAGGCTGGCGGTGATGCCTCCTTTGGCTTATCTGCGATTTCCCGTCAACTATGCGATCGCCATCGCGGAGTCGGCGCGGACGGCGTGGAATGGCTGTTTCCCGATGTGGAGGCGGATGTTATGGCCCGCCTGATCAATGCGGATGGCTCGGAAGCGGAGATTTCCGGCAACGGCACGCGCTGCGTGGCCGCGGAGATCTGTTCGCGAGAAGGAAAAAAAGAAATTGTGATTCGTACGGGCGCGGGATTGAAAACTTGCCGACTGATCGCGAGGCAGGGCTCCACATTCGAATTCGAGGCGGATATGGGTCAGCCGGAGATCGGCGAGCAGCTCTCGATTGGAGCGGTGTCACCTCCTGCTGTGGGGACGAGAGTTTCGATGGGGAATCCGCATTTCGTAATTTTCGGAGAAAAGTTTCAGGAGGGATGGCAGCAGCAGGGTGCACTGATCCAGGCGCAGTCGCAGTTTCCGCAGGGGGTGAATGTCGTGTATGGGGTGGTGCGCGGCGCGAATGAAGTCGAGATCCGTATGTTTGAGCGAGGTGCAGGCGAGACGCAGTCTTCGGGTACAGGCTCCTGCTCGGCAGCAGTAGCCGCGATAGCCAGCGGGCGTGTTACTTCGCCGGTAACCGTGATTGCGCCCGGAGGCGCACAGACCGTGCGCTGGGAGAATCGAGTCTATCTGCGAGGTCCCGCAACCCTCATCTGTCGTGGAGAGTACTTCGTTTAAGATCGATTTCGAGTAAGTCGAGCCCAGATGGTTTCCCCTTCCAGGAATTCGCGAATTCAGCCGCGCGCGCTTCGTCCCGGCGATAAAGTGGGAATCGTTGCGCCCGCGTCGAATGTGAAGCGCGAAATGCTGGAAGCAGGTTGCGACGGTCTTCGGCGCGCCGGTTATGAGCCGTTTTACCTCGAGTCGATCCTGGAACGCGATCTTTACTTCGCCGGATCTGTCGAGCGCCGAGTGCGGGAACTCGAAGAAATGTTCGTACGCGACGACATCCGCGCGATTGTTTGCGCGCGAGGAGGATATGGATCGAACTACTTGCTGCCGGCGCTCGATTGGAAAAAGATCGCCGCACATCCCAAGATCTTTGTGGGCTATAGCGATCTGACGTCGCTGCTCACTAGGTTTGGCGACGCAGCCAATTTCATAAATTTTCATGGTCCAATGGTGGCCAAGGATTTCGCACTTGGCGACGGCGTGGACATGGCTTCATGGCAGAGCGCGCTCGGTGGCGCCGCGGGGTGGGAGATTGCCGGGGGCTCAGGCGCGAAACCGTTGGTGACGGGCGCAGCCGACGGAATCTTATATGGCGGATGCCTTTCGATCCTGGTCGCAGCGCTCGGTACCCCGTATGATATCGAGACTGCGGGAACGATTTTCTTCCTGGAGGACGTTGCCGCCAAGCCTTTCCAGATTGACCGAATGCTGATGCAGTTAAGGCTGGCGGGCAAACTGGACCGTGTCCGCGGAGTTATCTTTGGTGAAATGCTCGATTGCCGGCAAAGTCCAACCCAGGAGTACACGCTCGAGGAAGTTGTGCTCCGAGTAGTCGGCGATCTCGGAATTCCGGTGGCCTTTGGCCTGCGTTCGGGACACGTCTCGCGCGCCAACATCACTCTGCCATTCGGCGTGCAAGCGAGGCTCGAAGTTGGTCGCGACGTGAGCCTGACGATTCTGGAGTCCGCGACAATCTGATGACGAAATCCAAACACATTCACCTGATCGGCGTTTGCGGAACGGCGATGGCCTCGCTCGCTGGCATGTTGCAAGAGCGCGGCTTTCGCGTCACAGGTTCGGATGCCGCATCGTATCCGCCGATGTCGACGTTTCTCGAATCGCTCGGAATTCCTGTGGCGCAGCCGTTTGCGGAGGCCAACCTGAATCCTCGACCCGATCTCGTGGTTGTCGGCAACGCGCTCTCTCGCGGGAACGTGGAACTGGAGTTCGTGCTCGACAAGCGAATTCCATTCTGCTCGCTGCCGCAGATTCTGCACGATGAGTTTCTGATCGGGAAAGATGTTTTGGTCGTCGCTGGAACGCATGGCAAAACCACGACCACCTCGATGCTGGCGTGGATCTTCGAGACCGCCGGCTTCCGGCCCTCGTTCCTGATTGGAGGCATCGCGGAAAACTTTGGCCGCAGTTTTGGGCTGGCCGATGGCAAGCACTTTATTGTCGAAGGCGACGAATACGACACCGCATTCTTCGACAAGGGTCCAAAGTTTCTCCACTACTTTCCGGATTCCGTGATTCTCACCTCGGTTGAATTCGATCATGCCGATATCTACAAAGATCTGGACGCGGTTGAAACCGCTTTCAAGCGCCTGGTGAATCTGGTTCCGCGTCGCGGGCGAATTGTCGGCTTTGATTCTGGTGAAAGTGCGAATGCGAGTATCGATCGTTGTCTGCAAAAAGCTTTCTGCCCCGTCGAGCGTTACGGTGCGTCGAGTCGCGCTGCTTGGAAAGTTGCAAATCTGAAGTTGAGTGAAGAACGTACTTCCTGGTCGGTCGTGCGGGATGGAAAGGCCTGGGCCGATTTCGACTTTCCACTGGGCGGGGAATATAACGTCTGGAATGCCACAGCGGCCGCCGCGCTCGCCGCGAATTATGAAATTTCAAAAGATGTGATTGCGCAGGCTCTCCAAACATTTCGCAGCGTCAAACGTCGCCTGGAGGTCAAAGCCCAGGTCAACGGAATCACCATCATCGACGATTTCGCCCATCATCCCACCGCGATCGAGCAAACGATCAAGGCCTTGCGTGCGCGTTATCCGCGATCACGCCTATGGGTGGTGCTCGAGCCGCGCTCGAATACCATGCGACGCAATGTTCTCCAGGATGCACTGGCCGAAAGCCTGGCGCTTGCCGATCAGGTGGTCGTTGCCGCCATCTTCAAGTCGGAGGCGATTCCTGAAGCAGAACGTCTCGACCTGAATCGCGTTATCACCGAGATTCAAAAACGCGGCAAGCAAGCCCGGATTCTTAACGATGCCGCTGCTATTGTGGACGCGATCGCTCCCGAACTGCGCGAGCGCGACGTAGTTGCCATTCTCTCCAATGGCGGATTCGGCGGCATCTATGAGAAGCTGCCTCAACGCTTGCGTGCGCTCGGAGCGAAGCCGATCGCAGCGCAGGCCTCTGGAGTCAAGGAATAAGTGTTTCGCACCATTCTCATGCTGGCGTTTTGGGCGGTGTCGTTGCCCGTCGCGGCGCTTCTGGGTTTTCCCTGGACCTATCTCACCAAGGACATCAGTTTTTTGTACAACACCTGCATGTCGGCCATGTGGACCGGTGTGCGCATCGCTGGCGTAAAAGTACGAACCATTGGACTGGAAAAAATTGATCCGGCGCGAACTTATATCTTCATGTCGAATCATATTTCTAATCTCGATCCACCCGTTACCTTGCCTCTCATCCCGCGCCGCAGTTCGGTGATGGTGAAAAAAGAGTTGTTTAAAGTCCCGATTCTGGGCCCGATCATGCGGATCGGATCACTTGTCCCGGTTGACCGCGGCAACCGCGATGCTGGCATTTCGGCGGTGCGCGACGCTGTCAAAGCCATCGAGCAGGGACTCAACATGACCATCTATGTAGAAGGGAAGCGCTCCTTCGATGGCAAACTATTGGCCTTCAAGAAGGGACCGTTCTATCTCGCCAAGGAGTGCAAGGTTCCGGTCGTTCCTATCACCATTTCTGGCACCGAAGCGGTCATGCCGAAGGCGCGGTTTGCGATTCGTCCTGGAATGGTGACGGTCGAGTTTCACGACCCTATCGAACCCTCTGATTTCGGAGAGCGCGATTGTCTGATGGTCAAAGTGCGAGCGGCGATCAACCGCGGGCTTCCGGCCGAGCTGCGGGAGTAGTCGTTGCTGGGTGGTCGTTTGTCGTTTCTGTCGTTGAGCTCTTTGGCGGCGCCCTGTCCAGGTTCGACTTTCTGAAGTCGGGCGCTCTCTCATAATGCATCAACCAGAGCCGCCATTTCTCAAACAGTGAAACACCTGGTTGCGTCAACTGGTTACCTCAACGTATCCCAACGGGCCTATAATGCCTGCCATGGCGCGGTCGGCTGATGCAGATCGTTGCTTTGGGCGACAACCAGCTGCTTTGTTTGAAAGGAGGTCAAGGTGAATCCAATGTATGTGTTTGAGAGTATGTTCCGGTCTCAAATTGCAAAACTCGGAGTCGAAGTCCTTACGGTGCTTGCTGTCATGATGTGTGGCGGCGCGTTGGCACAGCAACAAATTGTGCTGACGAACGTCACGGTCATCGATGGCACTGGAAGTCCCGCCCAACACGACAGAACCGTCATAATCAACGGAGACCGGATTCAGTCGATTGCCGCAGGGCATGCGCACACGCCCTCGTCCGCAAGGGTCATCGATCTGCAAGGTCAGACGATCATGCCTCTGATCATCAACGCGCACGGACATCTCGGGCTCACGAAGGGCATCACCCAGGCAGCAGCGAACCAAACCGACGAGAATTTCCGTCATCAGTTGTTGCGGTACCAGGAATACGGGGTCGGCGCGGTGCTCTCCATGGGCACGGACGGAAAGCGCTTCGCCGAGATCCGCGAGCAATCCCGCCGCGGCGCGCTTCCGGGAGCTGACGTGTACACGGCAGGTATTGGATTCGGCGCGAAGAACGGGGTGCCCCCGGCCGCAAGCGGCTTTACAGAAGTGTTACGTCCCGAGACGCCAGCCGAGGCCCGCAGCGAGGTTGCGCAGCAAGTTCCCCAGAAGCCGGATTTCATTAAGGTGTGGGTGGATGATTTCTGGGGACAGTATCCGAAGTTGCCGCCTGAAATCTATGGCGCCATCATCGACGAAGCACACAAACACGGCCTTCGCGTTGCTGCGCATGTATACCATCTGCAGGATGCTCGCTTGCTGGTGGCTGATGGAGTCGATGTCCTCGCACACAGCATTCGAGATGCTGACGTTGATGACGCTTTAATGGCAGAGATGAAGAAGCACCATGTCGCCTACATTCCAACGCTTGCGCTGGACGATTTCGCCTTTGCGTATGGCGATTCGCCGAAGTGGGTTGGCGATCCTTTCTTCACCGCAGCATTAGATCCAGGAGTGCTGGAGATGATCACCAGCGCAGAGTACAAAGCGAAGGTGCAATCCAGCAAGGTGACCGCACAAGAACAAGCTGCCTTGCCCCAAGCGATGCACAATCTGAAGAAGATCTACGATGCCGGCATTCTCGTCTCGTTGGGCACCGATTCGGGAGCAACTCCAATCCGAACTCAGGGATTTGCCGAACATATGGAATTGGCGCTGATGGTCCAGGCGGGTCTGACACCGATCCAGGCGATCACTGTTGCTACCTTGAACGCAGCCGAACTGCTCCACATCGCGGATCAGTACGGAACGCTTGCGGCGGGCAAAAAGGCCAATTTCATCGTTTTGGAAAAGGATCCATCTCAAGATATTCACAATACCCAAACCATTCGCGCCGTTTGGAAGGATGGCAACAAGGTGAGCGACGGTCCACTCTCTGCAGGGCCCTCGGCAATGCTGAGATGATTTTAGTGAGCGTCAGCGGAAACACACGGTCGACAGCTTGGTGTTTTGAGTCCGCAGCTCGAATGTGCCGCCCAATGACATGGTGCTACTGATCGCCACGAACTCTCCACCAATCCAACTGTTCGAACTCGGTCATCTTTTCGGCCCCGTGCTGGGCATACCAATCCCGCCAAGCCGATGCATCGCCAGGCAGAGCTGCGTCAGTGATTTCATGCAACGCGACGAACGTCCAGTTGCGCATTTGCGGGGTAATTTGGGGATCTGCGGCTAGCTCTATCAGTTTGGGCACCATTCGCAGGCGCTGTTTGCGCATGAAGTTGCCGCAGTCGGACACGTTGCAGGCCGCGCGATTGCGGACCGCGTTGGATGGGTCGTGCGTAAAGGAATCGAAGAGTTGGTCGAGAGCTTCATCGGTGCCGAGGTAGCGCATGCCTTCGACAGCCCACTGGCGCACCTGCGGGTTCGGGTCATTCTTGGCGTAGTCCACCAGGACGGGATAAATGCGATCGTAGCCCACGCCGCGGCCGGCCATCATTCCCATCGCGTACACGCTGTAGGCACGATGCGCAGGGTCGGCATGCGCCTGCGCGATGAGGGCGCCCACCGAGGCGTCAGTTTTTGGCACCCCATTGATTGCCAGGTTGAGATCTGCATTGGCGTAGCGAACCCGCAGGTCGGAGGAGAATTGAGAGCGTCTCTCCAGTTCGCTCGTGTTCGCTGTGCGCTGGAGATGGTGCCAGAGACCAATATTATGCTCGAACAAGTCGAGCGCTCGGGTATCGTGATGAATTGCCCGGTCCAGCAATTCTTCCGCCTGCGCCTGTTCGGGGAGCGTTTGCAGATGTTGCAGATCAATGTCTGTCAGCGGCGAGTGAGCCACCTGGCGCGGGAAAGACTTGGCCGGTGCCGGGACCTTGGATACACGCGTGGGCTTGCCGTAATCACGAGACAAGAAACGGTAGCCGACGAAACCCGTCCAGGCGAGGAAGAACGCGATCCCCACCGCGAGCGCGGCCGGACTATTGCGGCGAAAGGGCGACAGCGATCTTGATGGCGCTTGTCCACGTTGCGGCGGCGGACCGAAGCCGCCGAGAACAGTGTCGACAGCGACGTGAGTATCAAGCTTGAGGCCCGCGAGCTTCTCCAGTTGGGCGGCGACCCAGCGCGCCTCCTGACGGCTATCGATCCTGTCAACGAGCATCGCCTTCTCTCCATTCCTCATCTGCAAGCGAAGAGAGTAAGACGGCGATGCGCCTGGTTGTTGCGCCTTGGTGACGGGCAATATCTCAGCAATGTCGGAGAAGCGAAATTCACGAGCCCCTCCGATGCCGAGCAGAGCCCGACGGCGGACAATCCTGCCGTTGCCTGCCTGGACGCGGAATGAGACCAGCGTCGCAAGAATAAGTCCGTAGATCAGCAGGAGCTCAGCCAGTCCGAACACCACGGTCAAGAGCAACGGAGTTTTGGAATGTGCGAGGAAATAGACGATGGCCGTCCACACAGCGGTAAAGAAGATCGAAACCAGGACCTGGGACGGGTTGCGAAACGCCGGGAAATAGAATTCGGTGCTGCCGTCCATCCCGGCCGAAACTACAACTTTCGGATTCTGGGGAGCGGCCACGTCCGAAGGATCGGATTGGAAGGCAGGGGGAGCGGTTGCGCCCTGCGCGTCGCTCAGAAAGATTGGCGTCGGCTCTGCGGCTGAGGCCGACGACGGCGTCAGGCGGAAAACCGGGACCTCGAAATCATCGGAATAATTTACCCCGGGAACGTCGGCCCGGGCGTGCAGGAGCCAGAGCACCTGATCGTTCGGATCATCGTGATTCGACTCGTAGGCGTCGCTCGGGATACTGAATTCCACTGGGATCAAAGCATCACCCATGGGTCCCGGGGCCAGTGATGCCTGCGGCACATTCTTGTCAGCTTGCCAGAGAACGGTCTGGAAGGTGGAACGATTTTTCCCCCCGCCCGTAACGACTTGGCGCACGCAGGAAAGACTCAGGTCGATGCCCTGTCTGGCATCGGTGTTGAAGCGCAAGTGAATCGTGCCCTTCAGCGTGCGGCCGGGAGAAAAGGGCAGCGAGGCGAACTCGAAATGGGTTTGGCCAAAGCGCTTCCGGCGGATGCTGGCCCGCATGGCCGCGCCCGCCAGAATGACTCCAACCACACAGAAGGCAAGCACCAAGAAGGCTTTGGGGTCAGAGCTCCGCCAGAGTTGAGGAAGGGCTGAGACCGCGATTGTGAACACAATCCCGTTCACAAAAATCGCCGTCGCCCAAAGGCCGAAGGCGTTGTTGCGGTTCTTGCTTTCCGCTCGGCTCGCCGCCCAGTCCTTCTGCCATAGCCACGGAGATTGGGGATTGGACGCCTCGGCTGCTGCTAGTTCTCTTAATCTGCGGTTGGCATAAATTCCGGCGCCAATGACCCCGCCGCCGATCAGAGCGAAGATCGCGCTGATCAGCATCCCTACCCAGCGATTCCCCTGGGCGTGGTCGGGAGCGGCGAAGAGAAAACCGCTTGCGAAGGCGAGCCCGAACGCCATAAAAATCAGGCCAAAAACAAGGGGAAAGAGCTGAGCACCTTTGGATGGTCTGATCACAGCGGAATTATAGAGTTGCTTTCGATCGGAACAGATCCAGATAGCAACATCTTAATTACTCCAGTCACAGCATCCCACATAGTCAGCAATCGGGAATCGATACAGTGAGCGGCGGAGCCAGAACGGTACCAAGAGGTCGACATAGCGGCACAATTCCAGGATCAGATGGACGGGGAAATGCATAGTTCCAAGCGGGTTATTAGTAGAGATCCCGGCAAACTTCCCCAAAGTGGACCTGGGGACAACCTCGTGGGGGTCCATATGGAGACGTGACTTCCGGTTTGCCGTTATTCATCTACCAAGGTTCCTCTATCGCTCCCAATCTCGCGACGAAGATATGCTTCGATTTCTGTCCGGCCCGCATGTCTCGCCCAATCGGCCGGTGTAGCCCGCCAGAGAATGTCCTTCAAGTCCAATTTTGCACCGCGTTCGACAAGGAGCCGGACTACTTCATCGTGCCCTCTCCCGGCAGCTTGGTGCAGCGGCGTCGTGTGGGAATGGCCACCCACCGGGTTGTATCGGTTTGGATCCTCGCCCGCGTCGAGCAACAATCGAACGATCTCGACATGACCAAAATCCGCTGCCAAAGTGAGTGCCAAATGGCGGTCCTCCGTATTGGCGCCGGCAAGCAGCCGACTGGCATCTTCGATGCGCCCCAGGGCCGCTGCCACCGGCAAATCGATTCGAGCACCGCGCCTGATCAAAGCGTTCATCGCTTCGAACTCACCATGCAAGGCGGTTGCGTGCAAAGCGCTGTTGGGATCCACTCCGTAATCGCACAGGAGATCGATTAACGGAAGTTGCAGGCGACATTCACGCGCTACACTCCCAGTCGAGACGAGCATGAGCGTCTCGTCCTCCGCAGATTGGCTCGGGCCAGCATCGAGAATGACCCTGGTCAGGTCAACGATGTTCGCCGGCAGAGTCCCATGACGAACCGGATTCTCAGCGACGAATTCCAACAGTGTTGGATCCCGAAAGTAGTTCCCGCCTTCGAAAACGACGTGCTGACGCACCAGGTTCGGATGCTGATTCAAGTGCGCACGCAAGCCAACTATGTCACCTGCATCGAGGATCTCCACGGCACGGCGAAATACTGCATTTTCAATCCGCTGTTGGTGCGGCAAATCCAATCGATCGGAGAGTGTTGGTTTTTCAATGTGTCGCTTCAACCTCGCCCAGCTTGAAAATCCATATTCGCGGGCGATTGTAAGCTGCGCGTCGCTGAGGCTGAGCTGGGTGTCGAAGATTTCAGCGTCTGTGGCCCGACAGAAACCTGGGTGAAATTCCCGGATCCGCTGGGCTACTTCAAGAGCGTGGGCGGTGCGCTCTTTTAGCAAGTCCTTCGCTTGATGCTTGAGATGATCGAGGTTTGGATTCGCTGGGAGGCGTCTTACCGGCATGACGAACTTCCTTTCGTATGCCCGAGGTCCGCAATTTTATGGGCAGAAAGTTAGTTCGCGAAAACGAATTGTTGTGATCAGGTGGACTTCTGTCCTTTCCGCGGACCGGATGCGCCCTTCGCGCACGGCGATATTATCACGAGAGAAGAGAAGTCGGCGGGTATCTGGTTACATTTTCAAAGTCTAGACGATCGATCCACGGTTACAGGGGAGAAGGTCGTCGGAGTCAAGGTTAGACGTGACCTCTGGTTTGCCGTGATCCGAACGGAATCCTTGCCGCGAGGCACGTCACATCGAAGAAGCCTTGTCGCAGGGTATCCATTCCGTGTGCCCGGTTCCTGGAGGCGGGTGCTCCCCAAGGTTGCAGTCTTCAGATATCATGGCCTCCCGTGACCTTGATGAGAGAATCCGCCCCGAGTTCGCGCCGCCGCGCGGTGCGCGACATCCTGCTCTACGGCATGGCCGGCGGCCTGCTCATCGCCGTCCTGAAGCTGACGGAGTACCGCTTCCTGGTCGTCGAGCATTCTGTGGAGATTTACGGCGCCCTGGTGGCCGTCCTGTTTGCCGGACTGGGCATCTGGCTCGGGCAGAAACTCACGAGAAAGAAGCCGGCAGTGATCATCAAAGAAGTCCCGGCGCAGGCTCCGGTCCAGCTCGTGGTCCAGCCCACGGGTCCGTTCGTCGCCGACGAGACGCGCGTGAGCCAGCTCGGAATTACACCGCGCGAGATGGAGATTCTTGGGCTTATCGCCACGGGGTTGAGCAACCGGGAGATTGCCGGGCGGCTATTCGTCAGCGAAAACACGGTGAAGACGCATTCGAGCCGGCTGTTTGACAAGCTCGGCGCAAAGCGGCGCACCCAGGCGGTGCAGATCGGCAAGACCGCCCGGCTGATCCCGTGACCCGTGCCGCCCCACCCGAAAGGATGATTTTTTGCTCCCCGCTGCAGAATCACCCAAAAGGGTGACGACAACTTTTACGTCCCCCGCTACATTTCTGGCCGGTGAGATCTGGTGAAGGAGGCTCATGAAGCGCGTAACCGGCATTGGCGGAATGTTTTTCAAATCAGAGAACCCACCGCAGCTCTATGAGTGGTATGAGAAGCATCTCGGCATCGAGCGTGAATCGCACGGCCAGGGAGCATCGTTTTACTGGCGCGAACCGCAGGCAGCAGACGGCACCGAGCCCGGTCCCAAAGGCCTGACTGCATGGTGCATCTTCCCCCAGACGACGAAATATTTCGCCGCGAGCCAAGCCAGCTTCATGGTCAACCACCGCGTCCACAATCTCGATGCGCTGCTCGCAGACCTAAAGAAATCAGGAATCGAAATCGATCCCCACCGCGAAGACTGCGAATACGGGCGGTTCGCCTGGATCACCGACCCAGACGGCAACCGCATCGAGTTATGGGGAACCGCCAAGGACAAAAGAAGACTGACCGTGGGGACGGCGAACCCCACTACATTTCGGGCGCGTTAAACCAGGTTCCACAGAATCGTGGCAAAAGGAGACTTAAATCTATGAAAAAGACGGTGCTGACTTTTGGACTGATTTCCGGCGCTCTTTCGTCGTCGATGATGGTGGCCACAGTGCCGTTCGCGCACAGGATTGGCTCGAACCATGCCTTGATCATGGGTTACACCACCATCGTGCTCTCGTTCTTGCTGGTGTTCTTCGGCATCCGCTCGTACCGCGACAACGCTAGCAACGGCCAGATCACGTTCACCAAGGCGTTTGCCGTGGGGATCTCCATTACCCTGATTTCGTGCATCTTCTATGTCGTGACGTGGGAAATTCTCTACTTCAACTTCATGCACGACTTCATGGATAACTACGGAGCTCTTACGATCGAGAAGCTCAAAGCCTCGGGTGCCAGTCCTGCAGCCGTCCAGGCGAAAGTTCAGCAACTGCAGAAACTCAAGGAACAGTACGAAAACCCGCTCTTCAACTCCCTGATGACTTTCATCGAGCCCTTCCCGGTGGGGCTTGCCATCACGCTGGTTTCCGCGGCGGTCCTGAGGAAAAAGGCGCACTCGCAACCGGCTCCATCACCCTTGCCGGCATCCTAATTGAACCCGTTCCCGCGAATGTACTCCTTGCTTCTCCTAGCGTCGTTGACCTTCATGAGGAAGGCGAGGATATGGCTGACCCGAACTTATCCACAAAACCGACCTGAACGAAGCCGCTACCGCGGCGGACGCAACCTAGGCCGGAAACGGGCTGGAAGAGATCAACGACGACCTCTCGGAAGGCTTCTGGACCGACGAGCGGAATTACGTGGAATCGATTGACAAGCTCCGCGGGCCTGAATACAGTTGCGGAAGTGCGCTGACAGGGCGTCTCCTACCCGCGGCAAGGGAAGCATCCCACCTGTTTTTGTTTCAGGCGCAGCTACCTTCTTTCAGCCTGGTATCAGCGGGACACCGGCAAATATGAAAGGAGGTTTTTGTGAACCCATCGAAGTTCTTACCCTCTCACTCGTCTTTTGAGTCCATCCGGAAGCAGGCAAAGAAACTGGTCCGCCAGTTCGCCGCCGGGGCCCCCGACGCTCTGGCCCGTGTCCATGCCCAACTGCCGGTTCCGACCCTTCCTGTTTCGCTGCGAGACGTCCAGCTCGTGCTCGCTCGGGAATATGGCTTCGCAGGCTGGCAGGAGCTTCGCGCGGCGGTGCTCCGTCAGGAAGGCGGGGGTCTGGAGTGGGCGGCCGCCGAAGCGGAGCGGGCCATTCACGACAACAGCGTCGAGCGATTGGGGCAACTGGTTCAGGAATATCCAGCGCTTCTATCGTGGCGCGGCGACTCCGGGGAATCATTGCTCGGGTTTGCCACGAGCTCCTTTGGCGATAGCGGCGATCCTTACCGGCAGCAGATGTTCACGCGCCTGGAATGCGCCGAGTTTCTTCTAGACGCTGGGGCCATCGCGAACCCGGCGATATGGGAAGACGCAATTCGCGCCCGCGCCAACGGAGTATTGCAGCTGCTTTCGCGCAAGGGTATTCTGCCGCGCAGGCTCGATGTTCTCGCCGCACTGGGTGACGACGACGGCGTGCGCGATTGTCTCGAGTCCGCACGGACCTGCCCCAGTGGCGATGCCACCGCCGTCACGCAGGCGTTGCTCTGTGCCTGCCGGCTCGGCCATCCGGCGGTTGCTTCTCTCATTCTCGACCGTTGTATCGAGCTCGACCCCGCTCTCGGGCAGCGAGTGGAGAAATGGCGTGGACGAAGCGGCTTCATCGACTACCTGGTTGAGCATCCCCAACGGTACGGAAGCCCATGGCAGACCATCGTCAGCCCCTGGGAGACGGTTGTCATGAGCGAAGTACTCGCGGCGGTCGATGAAGACAACCTCCAGGAATTCACCACGTGGTTGCAGAGGGAGCCGGATCTGCTCCGCGAATCCCATCTCGCCCTGCAGGTGGAAATTGTGGAACATGCGGTCTTGAAAGATCGCGGGCCCTTCATCACGCGATTGTTGGAGTTCCATCCCGCTCTCGAGTTAAGATGCCCACCTTCGTCCGCTTTGGTGTTCGCTCTGGAATATGGGAAGGCGCATCTCATTCCTCGGTTAACCCCGATTTGGCCTTTACCGGATGACCTCTGCCATGCGGCAGGCGCAGGCAACTTCTCCCGAGTGAAGGAATGGTTTGATGAGACCGGCCGCCCGAGGTTGGGAAGCCTCGCTCAACATTACCCCACCAACGCTCCCTCTGTTTTGCGAAACCTGCACTGGACTCCCGCCAACGCGCAACACATCCTGGACGTGGCGCTGGCCTGGGCGTGCATGAACCGGCATTTTGAGATTGCGTCTTTCCTGCTGGAGCGCGGCGCCAATATCAACACCAACTGGAGCACACACGAGCCGGCTGGCATCCTGCACGAATGCGCCGTGAGGGGGAATTATGAAGCAGCACAATTCCTGATTGACCACGGCATTGATATGACCATACGCGACGATCGCTGGAACGCGACCGCCGAAGGGTGGGCGTACCACGCTGCCAAGGACCAGAAGATGGCGGAGTTCCTGGTGCGTGCCGGGAGCGCACGGAAAGCAAAGTCCCTTTGAAAAGGACACGGTCAGGGCCTTTGAATTCCGACTGCAAGGCTGCAGGCCCCAAATGGGCTTGGCGGGAGATCAATGAATGATCTCCTCGAAGCCGACGTCTGACCGGCGTCGTTGACAGTCCGTCCTGAGCATCACTTCCCGGATAGCGTGACTCGCTCCCAATTTGTGCGCCTCGAGGTTGAGGCATTCCTGCCGATGCTCGGATCCGATAAGATCTCCCGCATGGAACTGAAGGTCCTGTTTAGCGAAGATCCCGCAGTGGTCGTAAGGAGGGCTGACAAGTTCCTTTCGTCGGAACCAGTGCTGCATAATCTGATTTTGTCGATTCTGCACTCCCGCATGGTTCAGGGCGATCCGGGTCGGTATTGGATCCCATTCCACGGAGAGGAAGCCGTCGGCGTGCTCGTTCAGTCACCTCTAGAATATCCAGCGGTCCTGACGCCTATGGGGCCGCGAACGGTGCTGGCACCGGTGGATTCAATTGCGAAAGCCGGAGTGAAGCTACCCGGTGTCACCGGGGACGCGGCGACGGCAGCCAGCTTCGCTGGGCAATGGAGTGAACGATGTAAGTCGGCCGCCACACCGTTCCAGGGGATGCGTCTCTACGAGTTCTTAGGACCGGCGGAAGTTCTCCCTACCGCGGGTCATTTACGGCAAGCAGGTCCGCGAGATCGCAGTTTGATGATTCTCTGGACCCGTGCGTTTCAGGACGAAATTGGGGAGTCTGTAAACGACATCGAGCTTCGTGTAGACCGCGCCTTGTCCGCCGGACAGATCTGGCTCTGGGATCAAAATGGAGAGACTACTTCCATGACTGTAAGCCGTGAACCGGCGCAAAGCGTAGTTCGCTTATCGGGGGTCTATACGCCACCCGAGAAGCGAAAGCACGGCTACGCAGCAGCCTGCGTTCATGCCTTGTCGAAACATCTTCGCGGCTGTGGGTTCCGATGCATTCTCTACACTGACTTGGGCAACCCCACATCGAATTCCATTTACCGGCGAATTGGATATACAGCAGTAGCAGAGGCTCTGCGCTATCGCTTCGACTGATCCAGCAAGAGCCGGCCAGTCCAAACCCGCAGGCACGCGCCATGTCGGCGACGAAACGGAACTGGAATATCTCGCCGGCCGACTTTCTATCGCCCGTCCCTCGGGCAAGCGGACACTTCGACGAGTCGAGGAAAGGAAGCGGGTTACTTCTTCAACTCCGCCGGCCAGTTCTGCACCAGCGTGACGGGTTCGGTGCCTTCCTTCAGATTCCCACTGTTGATCAGAAACTTCTTCCCATCCGCAGTTACGTCAAAAGGGCCAAAGTCACGTTGGATTCCAACCGCCTGAAACAAAGCGTGAGGCGCACCCAGCTTCACGGCGTTGCCGGACGTATTCACATCGACTGCAACGATATTGTCCTGCGGATCGGCAAAGAACAATTCCTTGCCATCGCGGCGCCATTTCGGCATTGTCCCGCCGTTGCTCGAAACCTGCCACTTTGCGCCACCGGCGGGAAACGCCGTGATGTAGATCTCCGCTCGACCCGACTCGTTGCTCTGATACGCAAGCCACGTTCCGTCGGGAGAAACGATCGGCGCTTTCTCGTCGAAAGCGTCCTGCACAATGGGGAACGGCTTCCCGTCAGCCGGTTTACCCTCAGCAGATAAAGGCAGCGCCCAGATGTGATTGCCGGTTTGATCGTTGCCGGTTTGATTCGGGTTCAACCGCTTCATATAGACCAGATAGCGGCCGTCGGGCGAAACGCTGCTGGGATATGCGCTAGCATCACCGCTGTCCAAGATGAGCCGCTCGGAGCTGCTGCCGTCCGCGGCCTTGCCATAGATTCGGAACACTCCTTGCGAGACAGCGGTGTAAAAGATGGTCTTGCTGTCGGGCGTCCATGTGGCCCCGCCCAGGTTGGCATAAGGAGTGACGCTGCTGCTGAAGGTCATGCGCGTGCGGGTTGTGCGCGCCAGATCGAAAATCCAGTTGTCGGCAATTCCCTGGTTTCCAACGAAAATCGAGACTACAAAGCGCGTGCCGTCGGGCGACAGCGACGGCCCGATGTAGCGAGAGGCCTGCGCAACTGTCTCTATCGGCTTTCCGTCTCTGCCAAACCATACGAGGTCCCATCCCGTGGAAGCCTCGCCAGACTGGTACACCAGAGTTCCAGTCTCCGAGGCTGAGAACATGGCCCGTATGGTCGATCCATTCACGGCGACATGCTCGGCAATCGGCTGTGGCTCGCCGCTGAGTTCCATGCGCCCAGGATTGAAGACCTGCGCCATCAAGGTTTGTCCGCGCAGAAACAGAAGATGCCCGGAGGCATATTGGGCCATGGTGTCGCTCTTAGTCAGCGACCTGGCTTGCAACGATCCGAGCTCGCCGATATAAATCACCGGAGACTCGCCTGGACGGGAGGTTCGCGACCAGTAAATAAAGTGTTTGCCATCGGGCAAGAACCACGGCCAGCGGTGACTGTTCTCGCCTTTAGCAACATCGAGCTTCGAGGCGGGTTCGGGTGTTCCGCCCGCGGCTGGCACGCTGAATAAGCTTTGATTGGAGGATGGCGTAAATACGATGACGCCGTTCTTACCCCAGGCGCCTCCACGCCCGCTGCCGGTGTCGCAAATATCCTGCGGCGGTCCGCCGTCGGCACTGATTTTCTTCAATTTGCCAGCCGCAAAAAAGGCAATCTGCTTACTGTCCGGCGACCAGAAGGGATACATGGCGTCGTCAGTTCCGGGCACAGACTGCGCCGTCAGGGAGTTCAGTGATTGCACATACAGTAAGACCTTACTTTTTGCATCGCGCGCCGTGAACGCCATCCGGGTTCCATCGGGCGAGAGCACCGGCGGACCGGAGGCCGGCACCATCGTCACGAACGAAGTATCTGTGGGTGGCAGGATGGAAGAACGCATGACCGGCACCGACTTCGGCGCTTGCAAGATGTACGCTGTCGCTACGCTTATCGCCAGCAGCGCCGCGATTCCTGCGATCAGCCATGGCAGACGCGAACTGTGCGAAGCAGGCTTCAACGGCGGCGCTTGAAGACTCGCGACTTTAGGGCCTTCTGCCAACGCTTCCAGCTGAATCTGCACGTCGTGCATGCAGCCGTAGCGCCGGCCGGGAGTTTTAGCCAGACACAACCATACGGTTTCGTCTAATCGTGGATGCGAATCGGGAAGGACGGTCGAGATGCGCTCTGGCTCTTTGTCCAGGATTGCGCCCAGAACGCTGAACTGTGACTTTCCCTCAAATGCGCGTCGACCGGTGAGCATTTCATAGAGCAAACAGCCAAAACTGAAAATGTCGGAGCGCGCATCGGCCTCGGCTCCCTGCAAAACTTCCGGCGCCATGTACTGAAACGTTCCCACCACCGTGCCCTTCTGCGTCAAAGGCGAAGCCGAAGCGGTCAACGCTGCGATGCTCATCGTTGGAGTGGTCGGCGTCAATGGGCTGGCCGCTGATCCCGAACTCACTCCCGGCGACGGCTTGGCTAAGCCGAAATCCATCAGCTTCGGCCCATTCTTTGTCAGCATGACGTTCCCCGGCTTGAGATCGCGATGCACGATTCCACGCCTGTGCGCCTTGTCGAGTGCCTCGGCAATCTCCCTTCCTATCTCCAGTGCCTCCTCGAGCGGAATCGCCCCCCGTTGCAGGCGGTCGGCCAGCGTTTCGCCTTCCAAGTGCTCCATGACGAGAAAGTCGATGCCGTCCTGCGAGCCGACATCGTGCAAGGTGCAAATATGCGGGTGATTCAGCGACGAAATCGCCTTCGCCTCGCGCTCCATGCGCTGTCTGAGATCGGGATCAGAGGAGAGATGCGCAGGCAGAACCTTGATTGCCACGTCACGCCCCAGCCGCGTGTCGCGAGCGCGGTAGACTTCGCCCATACCGCCTGCGCCCAGCAAAGACTGGATTTCATACGGACCGAGCTTAGTGCCAGGCGTCAGCGTCATCGGTGCGCGCCATTATAACGTGCGGAGAAGGTTACGGCGTTCGCGGCGATTCCGCATGGCTTGTCCGAACTCGGAAACGATGCAGAAACGGGCTTGGCGGAGATCAATAGCGATCTCCTCGAAGCCGACATCGGGGAACCTTGGGGACTTCTAGCGATGGGATGTTCGTTATACGATAATCACCAGTCCGGGTATGCCGAACATGAATGGAGTCCCAGGTCTCGATGAGTTCGCCGATTGCTGAGAAGCTTCGGGATGCGGTCTCGCAGGCCCGTTGGAATGTGGCTGTGGCTCTGCTGCAGACTTCCGATACGTTCCAGGCGGCCGAGGCATTAGGGGACCTTCCTTTCGAACTGCAACAATCCCTGTTCCGCCACTTGCCCTTGGATCTTGCCGCTGGCGTGGTGGCTCAATTTCCCTACTATCACCAATACGTCCTCCTGCACTCGCTGCCCGCGGGAGAAATGCGAGCCTTGGTCGACAGGATGCACCCCGACGACCGAATGCGCTTCTTCGACGAACTCCCGGAAGAGGCGTGGCAGCGGCTCACGGACGAACTGTCCAGCGCGGTAGCTGCAGAGACCCTGGGCCAGCATGAACCAGAGACGGTGCGTGGGCCGGAACCGTCGCTTCCACAGCCGGGGGAGATAATCATCGAAGGACGTCAGATTGAGAAGAGTTTTCGGCAACCGGACGGGAGGCAGATTCAGATCATCGCTCCGATGGACCTGTCCGTTGAGTCCGGCGTCATCTCTGCCCTTCTGGGGCCTTCGGGATCCGGGAAATCGACCTTGCTGAGGATTCTGTCGGGATTGACGGCGCCTTCCAGTGGCACCGTTCTGGTGCATGGCCGGCCTCTGGATGGCACCAGTCCAAACATTGGCATGGTCTTCCAGAGCTTTGCGTTATTCCCCTGGTTGACGGTGTTGGAGAACGTTGAGGCTCCGCTGGCAGCACGAAGCCTGCAGCACCCGGACCAGCATCGCCAGGCATTACAAGCGCTTGCCCTCGTGGGACTCAAAGGTTTTGAAAACGCCTATCCCAAGGAACTCTCCGGAGGGATGAAGCAGCGAGTCGGGTTCGCGCGTGCGCTCGCCGTAGAACCCGAAGTGCTATTCATGGACGAGCCATTTTCCGCGCTGGATGTGCTTACCGCGGAGAGCCTCCGCCGCGAATTGATGGAGTTGTGGATTGAGAATCAGATACCCACAAGAAGCATCTTCCTGGTCACGCACAATATTGAAGAAGCGGTTTTGCTAGCGGATCGAATCATCGTTCTAGGAACCCATCCTGCAAAGATCCGCGCTGATTTCCGCGTTTCAATGCCGCAACCGCGCGACCGGAAGTCCGGTGAATTCCTGGTATACGTGGATTACATTTACAAAGTGATGACCCAACCCGAAATGGAGTGCGACCCTTTCACGAACCTGTCTTCCCCGCGCAAGCCTTCATTCCAGGAGTTGCCTCATGCCACAGCCGGAGGTATGGCTGGGCTGCTTGAATTCCTGACCGATCGCGGGGGCAAGGAGGACTTGTACCACCTCGCCGAAGAATTGCTGATGGAAGTGGACGATCTGTTTCCCATCGTGAACGAGGCGGTGATGTTGGGTTTTGCTGAATCAACGCAGGGAGACGTACAGATTACTCCCGCGGGAAAGGAATTTGTAGAAGCAGATATCACGACACGAAAGAAACTCTTTCGCGAAGCCGCCCTTAGTCATGTCACACTGATTCAACAGATTCGGAATGCTCTTGAGCGGAAGTCAGACCGAGCAGTCCCTTTGGAATTTTTTCGAGACGTCCTGGACAAGCACCTCTCCCAGGAGGAGGCTCAACGCCAGCTCGACACCGCCCTGAATTGGGGTCGATATGCGGAGATCTTCAGCTACGATTCGCAAACTGATAGGTTGCTGCTAGACGAGGTCTCGGGCCACGGCTAATTCCAGCGAAACTGCTCCTCTTCAAAGGAGGGGTCATGGAAGGACCCACTAAAGACGCTTGATTGCCTTGTCAGTTGTCATCACGGCAATCCAAGCCGCGTCTTCACACTCGATGGCAGCACGTACCGTGTGGGCTGCAGCTGTCTCGCAAAGTTCGACTATTCCCCGGAGGCCAGCGTCGAGGCAGAGTGTTGCGTGTGTCAATGAGTATCAGGCGTCTAGTAGGACAGTTTGAAAGCCCTGGACTAACATGCGGGAACGCGCCAACGCGCGGAGCTCTTATCTGGGGGCCCGCATATGCGGACACCATCTTCTGACGCGACGTTGGTATTGTTCATATTCCGGTCCAAAGGTGCGTTGGAGCGCGGGTTCCTCGTACGACACCACGAAAACATGAGAGCCGAGAAGGAAAACACAACTGTAAGTCAAAAGGCTGAGCGACTCGTAGAACAGCGCAGCTCCAGCTAAGGCCAGTGCCGCACCAATGTACATTGGATTCCGCACAAATCGATAAGGGCCGAGAATCACCAGACGACGCGGTGGGTCGAATGGCGCTGGAGTGCCGCTTCCGGTCCGCGCGAAGGTGAATATGCACCATGCCGCGATCAACGCACCGGTGGTCCCAATAGTCATGCCTATGATCTGCGGCCATTCGATAAGTGGTGGGCGGCTAATGCCCGACCAGGATAGGACACGCCCGGGACGATAGATCAGCAAAAACGCGACGAAGAGAGTGGAGTATGTAATGGCCCGGAAAGCAACAAGCATATGCGCTCCCCACTGAGTCCCCCGTCGGGGAGCTCAGTTTCATGGATTCCTCGATAGATCGACGCAAATAACTTTAAGGCTGTACGGTCGATTCTAGTTCTTGCTCGACGATCAGGCGATGTCACTCTTTAAGAAATGGCCGACTCGGGTCAAATTGCGATTACACCGGTCATGAATCTAGCCGCGCTGCGACCGCAAAATCCGATAAGATTCGAACGCTTGAATAACTCTGCAAACCGGCCATGAACATCAGCCTACGAGCAGCGTGCGATGAGGATTTCGGATTTGCCCGCAACGTGTACTTCGCGACCATGCGATGGATAATCGAAAATCTGTTCGGCTGGGATGATGCAAGAGGAGAAAAACTTTGCCAGGTTTTTCAAGCTCGATGAAGTGAGGATCATTACTGCAGACGGGCGGAATGTTGGATGGATTCAGGAGCAAGTTGACAATACCAGCATTAATCTTGGCTCTTTCTACATAATGCAGGAAATGCAGCGGCATGGCATCGGAACGCAGGTTCTTCGGACACTGCTGGCGCGCGCCGCCGACCAGTCAAAAGCGATTACGCTGGCCGTTGTTAAGATTAATCCCGCACGTCACTTCTACGAGCGGCACGGCTTCCGAATAACCCACGAAGATGAACAAAAGTTTTACATGAGAGCTGACCCGTAAGTGTACTTGATGATTGTTGTAGCCAGGCGTTAAGCGCGTTTCGACCACCGGTGACCGTAACGGCGCAACGGTGAGGTGCGAGCCTCGTACGTGGGCCTCTGGGTAGAATCACAAGGCGTGCTCAGGGCACTACTTTAAATACAGAGCCGTGATTGTGCTTGCCGCCCTGGTAGGTCGTGCCGTACAGGTTTCCGCTCGCGTCGATTATGAGGCCTGAAGGATGTACGCCATCCGCTTCTTCCGCGAAACTATGGAGTACCGTTTCATTTCCGCTGGGATCAAGCCTGAAAACGACTCCGAAGTTGTGACCTCCACCCGCGTCGGTCACGCCGAAAATGTTTCCTTGTTGATCGAGGTTCAGATCGGCGTAAGGGTTTGCGCCGGACACTCCTCCTGGGAAACTGTACAAAACTGTGAATTGGCCCAATGCAGTTATTTTGAAAATGGTGCCGTAATTGTAAGCTCCACCCTGATTGGCAGTCCCATAAAAATTTCCTTCCGCGTCCCGGACCAAACCTCCATCCGGGTACGCACCGTCCGCGCCACCACCGAAGCTATATTCCACTATCTCGTTCCCAGCTGAAGTTACTTTGAACACCGCACCGCGTCCGTAGACGCCACCATACTGCGTGGTGCCATAAGCGTCGTTCGAGGCATCGAGAACTAGTCCGGCATTTGGAGCCTGTCCGTCTGCACCTCCGAAGGCGTGCAGAAGGGTTAGATCGCCGTCACGATTTATCTTGAACACGGTGCCGCACCCGGTGATCGCACAAGAGAAATTTCCGCCGGCGTAGGTTATTCCATAAAGAGTTCCATTCTTGCTAGGAATCACTCCGCCGGGAAAGGCCCCGTCTGTACAAGGGGTTTTTGGACAGAAACTATAGAGGACGGTTTCGCGACCCTGAGTGTCCAGCTTGAATACGGTGCCATAGCTGTAGGCTCCGCCCTGGAATGTGGTGCCAAAGAGGTCACCCGCTGCATCGCGGAATGACATCGAATCGGGAACATCGCCATCGCCATCGGATCCATTGAAGTTGTAGAGCACTTTTTCATCGCTCGTACTGCTCAGCTCGAAGATGATTCCTGTGTTGTAGGTCCCACCGAGGGCGACTCCGTAGAGATTGCCTTGAGGGTCCCGGACCAGGGATGACGACGGATACTGCCCGGCTGCGGAGTCTTTCGTGAAGCTGTAAAGGACCCTATAGGACTGCGCGTGGGCCAATAGCGTTTGAATCACCATCGCCATTACCGCGGCGAATAGCCACAGTGAACGAATAGCCAGATTTTTGGAAATGCCAGATTTCATTAGAGGGTCCTCGGCTTCGTAGAGTTGTTCGCCCTATTTTCGAGATCGAGTCGGGCATCGGATGGGCCTGCCTAATTCTCTCGCCACTTTAGGAAAGCCCAAGGTCAGGGTTCCTGGCCATTTCTCGAATCGCGTACTTGGAGCAAATAGGATGGGGTTAGACTGAGAAAGAGTTGCCGTCGTCTGTAGGATGAGAAGATGACGGTCATGACGAGTGCAAGCAGATTCACCCGCTCGGATGATCTCAGCTATAACAGGTGTTGCGGCTGTCGCGATCCTATCAGGTTGTCAGGGTGATCCAACAGTAGGAAAAAACTAATGGCTTTCCGATTCGAATTCGACCCGGTCAATAAGATCCTGCTGGCCCGGTTTGAGGGTCAGCTCACGAATGACTCTGCGGCGGAATACCACGACGCCCTCGGCAAGAATTGGAGGGCGACTAACGCCTGCGCAGGCATCTGGGACCTTTCAGCCGTTACGGAATTTACCTTGGCCTCTGATTTCTTGCGCTCCCTAGCAATGCGCAAACCAGTCACACCGGGCTTGACCGACCACCCCCGCTTTATCGTTGTCCCGGAGACGGCCGGATACGGCTTGATGCGCATGTTCCAAATCGCGGGAGAATCGGCACGACCTCTGCTGCATGTCGTGCGCACCGTTGACGAAGCGCTCACGACGCTTGGCGTTCAATCCCCACACTTCGAACCAATAGAATGACCAGTCAACTGACGCTATCACGTAAACGAAATTCATAGTTCTTACAAAGTTGGGGACAAGACGGCAACCGTCGATAAATTGCCATTGCCATTCAACACGAACCCAACGGTTACAAGTGAAATTGACGCCTGTTTTCGACATCTAAGCGTTCTCGGCACTCAATTACAAGATCAATTCCATGGAAGCTGCGCAGCGCGTGCTATGCACAACTCATCCGCTAGCTATAAGATAGTTCGGCCATGCAGCTTTGGTTTGCGCACAGAAGCGAAGTCAGCATTCGCGAACAGCTTGTGACCCAGGTCATTCTTGGCATTCTGGGCGATGATCTCGCTCCGGGGCAGCGCTTGCCGAGCACGCGGGAATTGGCACGACGCTTTGACCTCCATCCGAACACGGTTAGCTCGGGCTACCGGCAGCTGGCGCGCGAGCGCTGGGTTGAGTATCGGAGGGGAAGTGGTGTTTTTGTCCGGCCCAACAGACCCAAGATGCCGCTATCTTCCGCGCTCGCGCTCGATCAAATGATTGGCAGCCTCTTCGGTTCAGCGCGCAAGCAAGGTATTTCTCTGCCTGTTCTGCGCTCCCGTCTCCGCCAATGGCTGGAATTGCAGCCGCCCGACCATTTTCTACTGATCGAACCGGATGCAGAACTCAGGATAATTGTGGCGGCGGAGATACGCCGAGCTGTAAGTCTGCCGGTATTGAGCTGTGGATTGGAAGATTGTGCGGAGGCGCTCGAAGGCAGCATTCCAGTTGCGCTTCCTAATCGACTAGCGACAGCGCAGCCAGCGCTGCCCGAGGGAACTGAGCTGCTGACGCTTCGCCTTCGGTCCGTACCATCGTCGTTGGGAGAATGGCTGCCTGCTCCGTCCGGCGCTCTCGTCGGCATTGCATCGCGTTGGCCGCATTTCTTGAAGCTGGCCCGGACCATGCTGAGCGCTGTCGGTTTCCACCCCGACTGCCTGGTGTTACGGGACGCCCGCAAGCCAAACTGGCAGCGCGGATTGAAACAGACGGCTGCCGTCGTGTGTGACTCGGTCGTGGCCAGGGATCTGCCCATAGGATGCCGCGCAATTCCTTTCGATCTGCTGGCCGAGTCTTCGATTCACGAGCTGCGGCGTTATGTGGAGTTCGTCAGCAATCCGCTCGAATCGCTGTGAAACGTCTCTCGCTACTTCTTGCATTGTGTGACACTTCAGAAACTGTCGTAAACCCGCAATATCAGTAG
>Ga0209530_1000063_pt1 | contig 89186 bp, 81 predicted proteins | sample BlaSpr_A8_Ref_O1_FD_187987 | JGI IMG/M metagenome (GOLD analysis project Ga0209530, IMG submission 187987) | Forest soil microbial communities from Thunder Bay, Ontario, Canada - Black Spruce, Ontario site 2_A8_Ref_O1 (SPAdes) (version 2) | ecosystem: Environmental > Terrestrial > Soil > Boreal...
ACCTGTCTACCCACATCAAGCTGACCCGTTCGGTGGTGCAGGCGGTCGATAACATCGATCTGCATATTGAGGCCGGGGAGACGCTCGGCATCGTGGGTGAGTCGGGCTGCGGCAAGTCGATGACCGGCCTGTCGATCATGGCCTTGCTGCCGCCGGGCGGCTCCATCGTGAACGGCTCGATCAAGCTGGCCGGCCGTGAGCTGGTCGGGCTGCGTGATGATGAGCTGCGGAGGATCCGCGGTAATGATGTGGCGATGGTGTTCCAGGATCCGCTGACGTCGCTGGACCCGACGAAGACGATCGGGTATCAGGTGGCGGAGCCGGTGCGGCTGCACCGGAACGTGTCGAAGGCGGAGGCGCTGGAGCGGGCGGCGGAGGTGCTGGCGCTGGTGGGGCTGCCGAAGCCGAAGGAGCGGCTGGGGGATTACCCGCATCAGCTGTCGGGCGGGCTGCGGCAGCGGGTGATGATCGCGATGGCGCTGGCGTGCGAGCCGAAGCTGCTGATCGCGGATGAGCCGACGACGGCGCTGGATGTGACGATCCAGGCGCAGATCCTGACGTTGCTGCGGGATCTGAAGGACCGGCTGGGCATGGCGATGCTGCTGATCACCCATGACATGGGCGTGATCGCGGGGCACGCGGACCGGGTGAACGTCATGTACGCCGGGCGGGTGTCGGAGACCGCGGATGCGGCGGAGCTGTTCGAGAGCATGCATCACCCGTACACGCAGGCGCTGCTGGCCTCCATCCCGACGCTGGCGCAGGATTCGCGGACGGCGCTGCATGCGATCCCCGGGCTGCCGCCGGACCTGTCGCATCCGCCGGCGGGCTGCCGGTTCGCGGCCAGGTGCACCGGGGCGGACGACAAGTGCCGGGCGGAGGAGCCGATGCTGACCGGCCCGACCGATCACCTGTTCGCCTGCTGGCATCCGGTGAGCGGCCCGCTGCAGCTCGCGCTGATCGGCACGGCGGGTCCCTCCGCCGCCGACACCGGTCTCGGGGCGGGAGTGACCGAGACGGAGGCCGGCGGCGTCGAACTGGTCGAGGACGTGCCGGTGGCAGGGGCCGAGTCTGCCTTCGCGGCGGATGAGGCTGCGGACGAGCCCGCGGAGGAAGCGCCGGCGGACGGCGTTCCGGTGGTGACGGCGACGGATCGCCCGGCGGGGCGGCATTCCGGGTCGAGCAAGAATAAGCCCGGTGTTCCGTTGCTGGAGTTGCGGGATCTGGTGCGGGAGTATCCGGTGACGGCGGGTGCGGTGCTGCAGCGGCGGGTGGGGAGCGTGAAGGCGGTGTCGGGGGTGTCGCTGGCTGTCCCGGCGGGGAAGACGCTGGGGCTGGTGGGGGAGTCGGGGTGCGGTAAGACGACGATCGGGAAGATGATCGTGGGCCTGGAGCGGCCGGACGGGGGCGCGGTGCTCCTGGACGGCGTGGATGTGTCGGGGATGCGGGGCGGTGAGCTGCGGCGGGCGCGGCGGGATCTGCAGCTGATGTTCCAGGACCCGTACTCGTCGCTGGATCCGCGGATGCGGGTGGGGTCGATCATCCGGGAGCCGATGCAGATCCAGCGGATCGGGTCCTCGCGGGAGCAGCAGGAGCGGGTGTTCGAGCTGCTGTCGGAGGTGGGGCTGCCGCGTAATGCGGTGGAGCGGTATCCGCATGAGTTCTCCGGTGGGCAGCGGCAGCGGATCGGGCTGGCGCGGGCGCTGACGCTGAATCCGCGGCTGATCGTGGCGGATGAGCCGGTGTCGGCGCTGGATGTGTCGATCCGGGCGCAGGTGCTGAACTTGATGAAGCGGCTGCAGGCGACGCACGGGCTGACGTTCGTGGTGATCTCGCATGACCTGGCGGTGGTCAAGTACATGGCGGATCAGATCGGCGTGATGTACCTGGGCAAGCTGGTGGAGCTGGGGTCGGGAGAGGATGTGTACCAGCGGGCGGCGCATCCGTACACGGCGGGGCTGATCGCGACGATCCCGACGCCGGAGCCGTCGGTGGAGCGGGCGAAGAAGGGCGCGGCGATCAAGGGCGAGCTGCCCAGCCCGGTGAATCCCCCGTCAGGGTGCCGGTTCCGTACCCGGTGCCCGCTGGCCCAGGAGCTGTGCGCCGCCGAAGAACCCCCGCTGCGGTCCTTCGGCCCCGGTCATATCGCCGCCTGCCACTTCCCCCTGCAGAACCCAGCAGGCGAGTTCGCGGCCGGCCAGTCAACGGCACAGCACGCCTACTAAGGCGAGCTGGGGCCCTGCGGGCAGGATGACTTGCCTGCGGGGCCCGGAGTGCGGATACTCCTGTCATGACAGGGTCAGCGGCGGACACGCCCACGACACCCGAGTTCTTCCGGATATCGGACGTCGATCGCGAGCGCGCGGTGGACGAGCTCAAGCAGGAATTTGTCCACGGCAGGCTGTCGCATGACACGTTCCTGCTGCGGATGCAGGCCGCGCTGGGCGCACGTAACGATGGTGAGCTGTCGGGGCTTTTCACCGACCTGCCACCGCATCCCGGCCGGCTGGCCCGGATGCGCGCGGTCGTCAGGGGCTGGAGCCAGCAGGGCAGGGAGTCGCTCGCCGGCGGCAGCACCGCGATCGCGGGCATTGCCAGGAGCCTGGTGCCGCGCCAGCACGAGCCCCTCTACCGCGAGCCCGGACCCGGCCGCGAGCCTAGACTGGTCCGCGAGCCCGGGCCTGAGCCCCCGCCGAGGCCGCTGAGGTTCCCGCCAGGCCCGGACACGAGCTTCACCATCGGCCGTGACCATCGCTGTGATCTCTACATCGACGACATGACCGTGTCCCGCCTGCACGCCCGCCTGGCGCACGCGGAGGACGGCTGGTCCCTCAGCGACCTCGGATCCACCAACGGCACCAGGCTGAACGGCTGGCGGGTGCGCGCGGCGGTTCCGGTCCGGCCCGGTGACCTGATCCTGTTCGGCTCGGTGGCCTTCGTCGTGCAGTCAGAGCCGTCCCCTTCGGGGTAAAGGAGACGGAACCGGCTAGAGTCGGGAAGCGTGACGACGGTTCTGCTGGTCCGGCATGGGCTTACCGCTACCACCGGGCAGGTACTGACGGGCTGGACGCCGGGTATCAGCCTGGATGAGCGAGGTCAGGCTCAGGCCAGGGCCCTGGCGGCCCGGCTGGCTCCGGTCCAGCTGGACGCGATCATCACCAGCCCCTTGGACCGCTGCCGCGAGACCGCGTCTGCCATCGCGGAAGGGCGCGACGGCCAGCGGCTGGAAACCGAGGATCGGGTGGGGGAGTGCAGGTACGGCGACTGGACCGGCAAGCCCCTCGCGGAACTGGCCAAGGATCCGCTCTGGCGGGTGGTACAGGATCATCCAAGCGCGGTGACCTTCCCCGGCGGGGAGTCGATGCGTGACGTGCAGCATCGCGCGGTGGCGGCGGTCCGCGCCTGGAACGAGGTACTCGGCGCCGACGCCACGTATCTCATCTGCTCGCACGGCGATGTGATCAAGGCGATAGTCGCGGATAGCCTGGGATTGCACCTCGACCAGAGCCAGCGGATCTACGCGGATCCCTGTTCGCTGACCGTTATCAGGTACACGGAGCTTCGTCCGTTCCTGATCCGGATGAATGACACTGGAGGTGGGGTACATGACCTCATACGCGGCACCAGCCCGGTGCCCGAAGGCGACGCCGTGGTAGGCGGAGGCGCCGGTCGTGCCGACACCGCGGACGCGCGAGGATAGGAATTATGCCGGTTTACTACTATGACCCGCCGGACCGGTTCGTGGCCGGTGCGGTCGGGCAGCCAGGGGAGCGGATCTTCTACCTTCAGGCCACGTCCAGTGGCCGGGTCACCAGCGTGGTGCTGGAGAAGTTCCAGGTGAGCTTGCTGGCCGAGCGGCTTGATGAGCTTCTTGATGAGCTGCTGCTGCGCACCAGCGGGCAGCCCGACTCCATTAACGCGGTGGCCGGCCCGGCCGATGACAAGCCGCTGGACCTGCCGCTGATGGAGGATTTCCGGGTGGGCGCGATCGCGCTGGCCTGGGATGGTGATGACGGCATGGTGGTCATCGAGGCGCAGGAGGAGTCGGACGAGCCGGTGGAGCCGCTGGCCGATGACATCCCGGCGGACGGCCCGGGGGTCCTGCGGGTCCGGCTAACCCCGAGTGCGGCCCGGGCGTTCGCCCGGCGGGCGGCACGCGTGGTCTCGGCTGGCCGCCCGCCGTGCCCGCTGTGCGGGCTCCCGCTCGACAGCGAAGGGCATGTCTGCCCGCGGCAGAACGGTCATCGCGCGAGCCATGCCTGACTCCGCGCGGCCGCGCAAGGATGACGCGGTACCTGACGGTGAGCAGGCCGTCCTTGACCTGCTCACCTCCGGCAAGCTGGAGATCGAGGGCCGGCTGGTCGACGCGTCGAACGCCACCTTGTACTGCACGATCCGGCTGGGTCAGCAGCGGGCCAACTGCGTTTACAAGCCGGTGGCGGGGGAGCGCCCGCTGTGGGACTTCCCGGATGGAACCCTGGCCGGCCGGGAAGTCGCCGCGTACGTGGTGTCCCGCGCCGCCGAGTTCGACGTGGTGCCGCCAACCGTGATGCGCGACGGGCCGTTCGGGCCCGGCATGTGCCAGCTGTGGATCGAGCACGACCCCAGCGTGGACCTGATCGCGCTGTCCCGGCGCACCGATCATGCTGGCCTGCGCGACATGGCCGCGTTCGACGCGGTGGTCAACAACGCGGACCGAAAGATCGGCCATCTGCTCCCGGTGCCCGGCGGCCACCTGTACGGCTGCGACCACGGTGTCTGCTTCGCCGAGGACTACAAGCTGCGCACCGTGCTATGGCAGTGGCGCGGCAAGACCCTGCCCCGCCGCTCGGTGGAGGCGCTGCGCCGCCTCAACGCCTTGCTCGCCGACGGCTCGCTGCTCGCGAGCATGCGGGACCTGCTCACCGAGGCCGAGCTCGGCGCGCTGCGGATACGAGTGGAGACCCTGCTGAAGCACCGCGTGCACCCGTTTCCCCCGACCGACTGGCCCGCCGTGCCCTGGCCCCCCGTCTAAATATCAGAACGCCTCGTGGTTCCCGGATATCAGAACGCCTCGTGGTTCCCGGCTCAGGAAGCCCTCAGGAGCTGCCGGACTCCTCGGCCTCGGCTCCGCCCCGTCGGCGTCGCAGGTAGCGCTCGAACTCGCGGGCTATCGCGTCACCGCTCGCCTCGGGCAGCTCGGTCGCGTCCTTGGCTTCCTCCAGCGACCGGACATACTCGGCTACCTCGGCGTCGGAGGCGGCAAGCTCGTCCACGCCACGTTCCCAGGCGCGGGCCTCTTCCTGCAGGTCTGCCAGCGGCAGCGGGAGGTCCAGGATGTCCTCCACGCTGCGGAGCAGCGCCAGTGTCGCCTTCGGCGAGGGCGGCTGGGCGACGTAGTGCGGCACCTGTGCCCACAAGGACACCGCGGCGATGCCGGCCGCGGTGCATGTGTGCTGCAGCACCCCGACGATCCCGGTCGGGCCCTTGTAGTCCACCCGGCCCAGCCCCGCGTCCGCCATCAGGGCGGCGCTGGACGAGCCGACGGACACCGGCACCGGCCGGGTGTGCGCAGTCTCGGCGAGCAGCGCGCCGAGCACGATGATCAGCTCGACGCCGAGGTCGGTCAGGCCGGTCACTACCTCGTCGCAGAACGCCCGCCAGCGCATGTTCGGCTCGATGCCATGCACGAGCACCACGTCGCGGGGAAGCCCGGACGGCTCGGCGCGCGCGAGCGAGATCCGCGTGGTCGGCCAGATCAGCCGCTGCGTCTGCCCGTCCTCGATGTCGACGACCGGCCGGTTGACCTGGAAGTCGTAGAAGTCCTCGGGGTCGATCGCCCCGATCGGCGTCGCCTGCCAGGCGATACCCAGGTGGTTCACCACACCGCTGGCCGCCTCGCCAGCGTCGTTCCAGCCCTCGAACCCGGCGATCGCCACCGGCGAGGTAAGCGGGCCGACCTCACTGAAATCCACGTCTCACCTCCGTCCGGCCCGGGGAGTCATCCCCATGACTAACACTCTATAGACTTCGCGCTGATGGCCTTGCTTCCAGCCGCCCGGACATCTTAGCCGGTGTTCGCGAAACGTGCCCGGTCGGCGGCGCAGCGTGCATGAACCTGGGGGACTTCTACGATGACTGTCGCGGTGCTGTTCGACATGGACGGGCTGCTGATCGACTCCGAGCCGCTGTGGCTGGAGGCCGAGACCGCCGTGATGCGGCGGCTGGGCGGGCAGCCGTGGACCGCCGCCGACCAGCAGGAACTCCTCGGCGGCAGCCTCGAGAGGACGGTCAGGTACCTGCGGGCCAAGGCCGCGGTGCCGCAGCCCCCAGCCGTGGTGGCGGACTGGCTCATGTCCGAGATGACGGACCTGGTACGGCGCGAAGGGGTGCCGCTGCGCCCAGGCGCGGCCGGCCTGCTCGCCGCGGTGCGGGCCGCCGGCCTGCCGCACGCGCTGGTGACCTCCTCCGAGCGCGACTTCATGGACGCGGTGCTGGCCAGCACCGGGCTGGCATTCGACGTGACGGTATGCGCCGCCGACGTGACCCGCACCAAGCCCGACCCGGAGCCGTACCTGCTGGCCGCCAAGCTGCTCGGCACCGAGCCGGAGAGCTGTGTGGTGCTCGAGGACTCGCCGAACGGCATCGCCGCCGCCGAGGCGGCCGGCTGCCAGGTCATCGCCGTGCCGTCCCTGCTCCCCATCGCACCCGCCCCCGGCCGCACCGTCGTCGCCTCCCTGGCCGACCTCCGCGTCACCCCCGCAGGCCTAACCCCCGCCTAACCCCCACCCCCCCCTCCCCCCACGCCACCAGGGATCGCAATGGCGCCAGCCATGCCCTTGGTTGCCCGAAATGTCGCGTTCAGGGATCTGGATGGCGCCATCGGTACCCTGAAATGCGTCGCGATCATGGTGGCGGGGGCTGGAAAGAGGGGGGTAACCCCAGGGCCGGGATGCCGAAAGCGCCATAGACTGGGCTGCGATAGCGGGGAGGCGCGGATGTCCACGTACGACAAGATCGCCTGGCTGCCGGTGTGCGGGGGCGTGACAGGCCTGGGCCTGGTGCTCAGCTACCTGGTCATGCGCCGCCGGGGCCTGAGCGCCGGGCTGCGCGGAGCCGCCTGGTCGCTGCTGCCGCTGGCGGCTTACCTGACCGGCGCCATCGAGATGTTCTGGAAGATGGGCGCCGCGATAGGTGACTTCGCGAAGGGCTTCGTGTTCTCGGACCGGGTCTGGTCGGGTATCGCGGTAGCAGGGCTGTCCCTGGTCCTGTTCGTTGTCACCGGTGGTGTACGTCACCGCCGGGTGGCCGCGGGGGTCCGGGGGGACGGTTCCCCCCGGGTGGCCGCGGGGGTCCGGGGGGACGGTTCCCCCCGGGTAAAGCGGGGCGAGGACAGTGGCGCCCGGACACAGGCAGTAACTGCCGCGGGCCCGCTGGGCTCTGCGCTTGCGACGAGCGCGACGTCGCGTGAGCCGGCCGTTACTCAGCAGGCCGCCGGGGCGCCGGCCAAGCAGTCCTCCGGACGGCGTTCTGGCGGGAAGGCTGTGGCTGGAGGGGGCGACGGGGACGATGACATGAAGGACATAGAGGACATTCTGCGCCGTCGGGGTATTAACTGATACAAAGACCGATTAAGTAACACTTGGGTATCGTGCATTCCTTTGGCCCCACTAGAGGCGTAGAGTCCCGCTAACCGCATGCGCCGCAGGCGTTCCGCGGGAATCAGGAACCTCTAGCTAGTGACAAACCAGGAAGATTTTAGTCACAATCGAGCCACGACGGGCCTTCTGAGCTGGATTTTGCCGCCGTGAGCGCACAATGTCACGAGATAGGCAGTGATCACCAGGATCGGGGCGCCGGTCAGCTGCCTGCCCTTGCTTCGTTATCCCCAAAGGAACATATGCCCATGACCAGTGCACGAACCCGTTATCTCGGGCTGGCAATGGCGGTGTTGAGCGTGGCCGGACTCGCGGCGTGCAGCTCCTCATCGAAGAGCCCGTCGTCGTCAACTCCGGGCGCTAGCGCCGGAACGCCTGTATACGGCGGAACGCTGAACGTCGTCGCCGCGTCAGGCCCGGACCACATCGACACCGTCCCGGCCTACTACACCGCCGACTACCAGCTGGAGAACCTCTACACCAGGCAGCTGGTGAACTACCCGGGGGAGGCATATACGAGCTTCACCTCCCCGGGCTGGATCGCGGACACCACGCCGACTGCGGACGCGGCGACCGAAGTGCCTACCACGGCTAACGGCGGGATCACCAACAACGGTCTCACGTACACGTTCCACATCAAGCCGGGCGTGGACTGGAACACGACGCCGGCGCGCCAGGTCACCTCGGAAGACTTCATCCGGGAATTCCTGGCGTTCTGCAACCCGGTCAGCCCGGTCGGTAACGAGAGCTACTACGAGGCGGCGATCGCCGGCTTTACCTCGTACTGCAACGCGGAGACCAACTTCTTCGCTAACGCCAAGGCGAACCCGCCGACGGCGGCGAACATCGCGGCGTTCCAGAACTCGCACAGCATCTCTGGTATCACCGCTCCCAACTCGTCGACGATCCAGTTCACGCTGACCCAGCCGGCCAGCGACTTCATCTACATGCTGGCGATGCCGTTCGCCTCCGCGCGGCCGGTCGAGTACAACGCGTACGTGCCGAACAGCCTCCAGCTGGACGAGAACACGATCTCCGACGGCCCGTACCAGATCAGCTCCTATATCGCGGGCAAGTCGATCACGTTCGTGCACAACCCGGCCTGGAAGCAGTCGACCGACTCGCTGCGGCACGACTACGTGAACAAGGTCGTGCTGACCATGGGAGTCACCTCCGCGGCGACCCAGCTGGCCGACATCCAGGCCGGCACTGAGGACATCATCAGCGACACCCCGCTGAACCCGGCATCGATCTCGACGCTGGCGGCATCAGGGTCCTCCCAGTTCAACGTGGCGGACTGGTCGAGCCTAGACCCGTACATCGCCTTCAACCTGCGCAGCCCGGACTCCGGCGGCGCCGCGGGCAAGCTGCTGGTCCGGCAGGCGATCGAGTACGGAGTCGACAAGAGCGCCGTGGTGAAGGCTTATGGCGGCCCGGACGTCGGCTCTGTCCTGAACACCATCATTCCCCCCGGCAACGTCGGCTACGTGAACTACAACCTCTACCCGGACGACAACGGCCAGGGCAACATCGCGATGTGCAAGCAGGACCTGGCCAAGGCCGGCTACGCGAACGGCCTCTCGCTCATCTACATGTACCCGAACGACTCCACCAACACCCGTGGATTCGAGGCCATCCAGGCATCACTGCAGCCATGCGGCATCACCCTCCAGGGCAAGCCGGAACCGCTGTCGACCATGTTCACCGACCTCGGCGACTCACCGGTCAACAGCAAGGCAAACCAGTGGGACCTGGGCATGCCGGCCTGGATCCCCGACTGGTTCGGCAACAACGGCCGTACCGTCATCCAGGCGCTGTTCGAGGGCCCGGACTGCGTGATCAACACGGTCAACTACGGCTGCTACGACAGCTCCGCGGTAAACGGCCTGATCGCCCAGGCAGAGGCCGCGACGTCGCTGACCGCGGCCGGTACCGCCTGGCACCAGGCAGATGAGGACATCATGGCCGATGCCGTCATCGTCCCGCTGGAGGACCAGAAGTACCCTTACTACTCCAGTGCCAGGGTCCGTGGCGTTGGATCCGACACCGGCATCTTCACGCCGAACATCGGCGCTGTCGATATCTCCTCACTCTGGCTAGCCAACGGCTGACCTGGTAGCGCATCTGCGGATCTGGCTGGGAAACCTACGGAATTCCCAGCCAGATCCGCATAGCGCAGCGCATTACCTGTATGTCACGCTAGCCGTATCGTGTGCAGCGGCTGCCTTTCGGAGGAATATCGGTGACCCTGCTTGAAGTAGAAGACCTGACCGTAAGCTTCCCGACCGCTGACGGCGTGGTCCGTGCGGTCCGGGGCGTCTCGTTCTCCGTCGATCCGGGTCAGACCCTCGGCGTCGTCGGCGAGTCCGGCAGCGGAAAGACGGTGCTGACCCAGACCCTGCTCGCGCTGACCCCAGGCGCTGTGGTCACGGGCAAGGCCCTGTTCGACGGGACCGACCTGCTGCAGCTGAGCCAGCGGCAGATGCAGCACATCCGTGGTGCGCAGATCTCCGTGATCTTCCAGGATCCGCTGACCAGCCTGCACCCGCTGTACCGGGTGGGCTGGCAGATCGCCGAGATCATCCGCGCTCACGACAAGACCGTCAGCAAGAAGGAAGCCGCGGAACGCGCGGTGGAGCTGCTGCTCCGGGTCGGTATCCCGCGCCCGGAGCAGCGGGTGAATGACTACCCGCACCAGTTCTCCGGCGGGATGCGCCAGCGCGCCATGATCGCGATGGCGCTGGCCAATAGCCCGAAGCTGATTATCGCCGACGAGCCCACCACCGCGCTGGACGCCACCGTCCAGGCGCAGATCCTCGACCTGCTGCTGAACCTGCAACGTGATTCGGGCACCGCGCTCATCATGATCACGCACGACCTCGGCGTGGTCGCCGACATCGCCGACAACGTGATGGTGATGTATGCCGGGCGGGCCGCGGAGAAGGGCACCAAGCACGACATCTTCTACGAGCCGCATCACCCGTACACCAAGGGGCTGCTGGAGTCCATCCCTGGCAGTTCCGCGGTCGGTGACCGGCTGAAGCCGATTCCCGGCCAGCCGCCAAGCCTGATCAACCTGCCGTCCGGCTGCAAGTTCCACCCGCGCTGCGCCTACGTGCTTGACCGCTGCGTGACGGAGGAGCCGACCCTGCATCAGATCGGCGCCGAGTTCGCGCACTCCTCGGCCTGCTGGCTGCCGCAGTCGGCGGCCGGCCTGGGCGATACCGCGGAGGCGATCCGTGAGGAGACCGTCCGCGAGGGCCGCCAGGGTGCCGCCGTGGTGGTAGCCGAGACGATCGCCACGAGCCCGGAGGTGCTGTGATGACGGACGATGTGCTGGTCCGGGTCGACAACCTGGTGAAGTACTTCCCGGTTCGCACCAGCGGGATGATCCGCCGCACCGTCGGGCAGGTGCAGGCCGTGGATGGGGTCTCGCTGGAGATCCCGCGCGGCAAGACCCTCGGCCTGGTGGGCGAGACCGGCTGCGGCAAGTCCACGCTGGCCCGCTGCATCGCAGGGCTCCTCCCGGTCACCTCGGGGACGGTTAATTTCGACGGCAGCGACATCACGAACCTGTCGCGGCGGCGGATGATTCCGTACCGCCGGGAGATCCAGATGATCTTCCAGGACCCGTACGGCTCGCTGAACCCGCGCCGCCGGGTCGGCGCGATCATCGGTGACCCGTTCGCCATCCACAAGACCGTCACTGGCTCCGAGCGCAAGCGCAAGGTGCAGGAGCTGATGGAGCGGGTCGGCCTCAACCCTGAGCACTACAACCGATTTCCGGCCGAGTTCTCCGGCGGCCAGCGCCAGCGCATCGGCGTGGCCAGGGCGCTCGCGCTGCAGCCCAAGCTGATCATCTGCGACGAGCCGGTCTCGGCGCTGGACGTCTCGATCCAGGCTCAGGTGCTCAACCTGCTCTCCGACCTGCAGCGCGACTTCGGGCTCAGCTACCTGTTCATAGCGCACGACCTGGAGGTCGTGCGGCATGTCAGCGACGAGGTCATGGTGATGTACCTGGGCCGGGTCGCCGAGGCAGGCCCGAAGGCGCCGGTATACGACAACCCCCGGCATCCTTACACGGCCGCGCTGCTGTCCGCGGCGCCTGCCGCCGACCCGGAGACGGCCGCGACCCGGCAGCGGATACTGCTCACCGGTGACGTCCCTTCACCCATCGACCCGCCGTCCGGGTGCCGGTTCCACCCCCGGTGCCCGAAGGCGCAGGACCTGTGCGGTCAGGAAGAACCGCAACTGGAGGTGAAGGCGGGCGACGTCACTAGCCACGTGACCGCCTGCCATTTCCCGGTCGAAGCGGGCGAGAACCTCGCCACCGTCGCGAGCAGGAGGGAGGGCCTGTGAGCATCACCGAGATGGAGTTCCAGGCGTCGTCCGTCGAGGGCGCGTCTGTGCAGACGGTCGAGGGCCGCAGCCAGTGGCAGCTCACCTGGCGGCGGCTGCGCAGCGACAAGGTGGCGGTAGCATCCATGATCGTCATCGTGATCATGGTGCTACTGGCTATCTTCGCTCCCGCCGTGGCGGCTCTCGTACACCACCCGGTGGACACGGCCTATCCGAACACCGGGGAGACCGCGGCGGGTAACCCGGTAGGGCCGGGCACCAACGGCTTCTGGCTGGGCACCGACGACACCGGCCGCGACCTGATGGTCCGGATCCTGTACGGCGCCCGGATCTCGCTGTTCGTCGGCATCGTGACCACGCTGATCGCGACCGTGGCAGGCGTCACCGTCGGCCTGATGGCCGGGTACTTCGGCGGCATCATCGACACGGTGCTAGCCCGGTTCACCGACGCAGTGCTCGCCTTCCCGTACGTGGTGCTGGCGCTGGCGCTGGCGGTCGTGTTCGGGCCGTCTCTTTCGGTGATCATCGGCGTCATCGCGTTTTTCTCCTGGGCGGGCATCGCGCGTATCGTGCGTGGCCAGACGCTATCGCTGAAGGAGAAGGAGTACATCGAGGCGGCGCGCTCGCTCGGCGCCGGGCCATTCCGGATCATGTTCATCGACATCCTGCCGAACCTGCTCGCGCCGGTCCTGGTGCTCGCCACCTTGTACATTCCGAGTGCCGTGGTGTTCGAGGCGACCCTGTCCTACCTCGGCCTCGGCATCCAGCCGCCCACGCCAAGCTGGGGAAACATCCTTGCCGACGCGCAGAACTTCTATCAGGTCGCCTGGTGGTACGTGGTGTTCCCCGCGGCCGCGCTGCTCATCACCACGCTCGCGTTCAACCTGCTCGGTGACGGCATCAGGGACGCGATGGACCCGACGACCGAGCGGCTGCTGGCTTCCAGAAAGGGCGGGAGGCGCCGCTTGCGGCGCGGGCCCGTCGGAGGCCCGTCGGCGGAGTTCCCCGATCCGGACGTTCAGGTTGCGGGCGGTGGCGTGATATGACGCTCGTCCGTTTCCTCATCCGGCGGATCATCTCGGGCATCGTGGTGCTGTGGCTCGTCGCGACGGCCGCGTTCCTGCTGTTCTTCGCCCGCCCGGTGGCTACGGTGGCACGCCAGCTCGCTGGCCACGCCGCAACCCCGGCGACCATCGCCGAGGTGACCAGGAACCTCGGCCTGAACCAGCCGATCGCTACCCAGTACTGGCACTTCATCGACGGATTGCTGCACGGCAACCTGGGGTACTCCTACTTCAGCCAGGAACCGGTCACCTCGATGATCAAGCAGGACCTGCCCCCTACCGTCTCGGTCGTGGTCGGCGGCGTCATCCTGTGGCTGATCGTGGGCCTGGGGGTAGGCGTCATCAGCGCGACGCGGGCCCGCAGCCTATTCGACCGGGTCTCCGCGATCGCCGTGCTGATCGGACTGTCGATGCCGGTGTTCGTTATCGGCGAGTTCCTGCTCCTGATCGTGTTCGTGCCGCTGAACCAGCACGGTTTCCACTGGATCCAGGACCAGTACGTCGGTCCGACGCAGGGAATCGGTACCTGGGCGGGGCACATGATCCTGCCGTGGATCACGCTCGCCACCGTCCAGGCGGCCGTCTATACGCGGCTGATGCGCGGTCAGCTGCTGTCTACCCTCGGTGAGGATTACATCCGCACCGCACGGGCGAAGGGCCTGTCCGAGCGCCGGGTGATCTTCCGGCATGGTGTCCGGGCCGCGCTGACGCCGGTGGTATCCCAGCTCGGCGTCGATGTCGGCGCGCTCCTCGGCGGCGTGATCGTGGTGGAGACGGTGTTCGGCCTCGGCGGCATCGGCCAGGTGTCGGTGCAGGCGATCGACACCGACAACCTGCCGGTGGTCATCGGGTTCGTGCTGCTCGCGGCGGCGTTCGTGGTGGTTGCCAACATCATTGTCGACCTCCTCTACGCCATCCTCGATCCCCGGGTGCGGATCAGCTGACCGTGACTGGGCTGATTTCCCGCAGTGCTCGCGGCCGCGGCGTTCCCGCGCCCGGCCGCGAGGTTTTCCGGATGACCACGCCGGTGGTCGTGTGGTGGGTCTGGGTCGCGTTCGCGGTGGCGAACCTCGTCGACCTGGCCGTCCAGGGCTCAGCGGTGCACTTCGTGCTGCGGATCGCGGCAATCCTGGCGGTGATCACCGGGATCGTCTACGCGCTGGCCCTGCGGCCCCGGGTCGTCGCCGGCCCGGCCGGCGTGGAGATCGTGAACCCGTTCCGCGTCCACCGGGTGCCCTGGGCAGTGATCAAGCAGGTGGACACCGGTGACTGGGTGCGAGTGCATCACACCAGGGACGGGATGCCGGCCACGGACGTCGAGGCCCCGGGTAAGACCATCGAATGCTGGGCGCTGTATATCCCGGCCCGGATGAAGCGGCGGGAATCCCTTGGGATTTCCCGGCCGCTGCCCGGCGCGTACTACAAGGCCTCCCGCATGCTGGGCCAGCGCCACAGCGTGCCTGAGTCGTCGCGGATGCCGACCGAGGCGCAGCGCCTGGCGGCTCTGCCGCCGGCCAGGGCGATCGCCGTGAGTCTCGAGGCCCGGGCCACGAAGGCACGCGGCCGCGTGGCGGTGGAACCGGCACCCCCGGTCACCGCGGCGTGGTCCTGGCAGCCGATCGCCGCCGTACTCGTCCCCGTCGTGGCACTGCTCATCATCCTGCTGGCCTGAACCTGTCGTTCTGGGTGGTCAGCGCCCGGCCCATATTCGGTCACAATTGAGCTACATGTCTGGTTTCGTGACTACGGTCGTGACCAGTCTGGACTATGACCAAGGTACCCAATCCTCGGCGACTGGCCGTCATCTCGGCCGCAGTGCTGGCAGCCGCCGGGCTCGCCGCTTGCTCCTCCTCAGCAAAGCCGCCGTCGGCTTCCAGCGTCGGCAAACCGGTCTACGGCGGGACGCTGAACATCGTCGCTGCCTCCGGCCCCGACCATATCGACACCGTTCCCGCGTACTACACCGCCGACTACGAGCTCGAGCGCGGCTACGCCAGGCAGCTCGTGTCGTACCCGACCGTGCCGGCCACCAGCACCAGCAGCGCCGGATGGACGACGGACACCACGCCGGTAGCTGACGTGGCCACCGAGGTGCCGACCGTGGCCAATGGGGGGATAACCGGCGGCGGGAAGACGTACACGTTCCACATCAAGCCAGGCGTCGACTGGGACTCGAGCCCGGTGCGTCAGGTGACTTCCTATGACTTCCTCCGTGAGTTCAAGGCGTTCTGCAACCCGGTGAGCCCGGTGGGCAACGAGACGTACTACATCTCGACCATCGTCGGGATGAACGCGTACTGCAACAGCGAGGCGAGCTACTTCGCGAACGCCAAGGTGCACGCGCCGACGGCGGCGAACATCGCTGGGTTCCAGAATTCCAACGCCATCACCGGCATCGCCACGCCGGACTCGATGACGATCCAGTTCACGCTCATCCAGCCGGCCAGCGACTTCCTGAACATGCTGGCAATGCCGTTCGCCTCTGCGCGGCCGGCCGAGTACGACACCTACGTGCCGAACAGCCTTCAGCTGGACCAGCACACGCTGTCGGATGGCCCGTATCAGATCAGTTCCTACCTGCCGGGCAAGTCCATCACGATGGTGCGCAACCCGGCCTGGAAGCAGTCCACCGACCCCATACGGCACGACTACGTGAGCGAGGTGCAGGTGACCCTGGGCGTCACGTCCGCGTCCACTCAGCTGGCCGACATGGAGGCGGGCACCGAGGACCTGCCGATGGACACGGCGATCAACCCGGCGTCGATCTCGGGACTGCTGGCGTCGAACCCGTCCGACTTCCGCATCTGGCCAGACTCTGACCTGTACCCCTACGCGGTGTTCAACCTGCGCAGCCCGGACGCCAACGGCGCCATGGGCAAGCTCCTGGTGCGGCAGGCGATCGAGTACGGCCTGGACAAGGCGGCCGCGGTGAAGGCGATCGGCGGGCCCGCGGTGGCCCAGGTGACGAACACCGTGGTGCCACCGGGCAACGTCGGCTACGTGAACTACAACCTCTACCCGGATGACAGCGGCCAGGGCAACGTGGCCATGTGCAAGTCCGACCTCGCCAAGGCGGGATACCCGAACGGGCTCACCCTGCTGTACATGTACCAGAACGACTCCTCCGACACGCGGATCTTCACCGCGATCCAGGCCTCGCTGGCCCTGTGCGGTGTGACGCTGCAGGGCAAGCCGGAGCCGGGGTCGTCGATCTTCGTCGACCTCGGCGACGCGCCGGAGGGCAACAAGGCGGGCGACTGGGACATGGGCCAGGCGATCTGGTTCCCCGACTGGTTCGGGAACAACGGCCGCACCACCGTCCAGGCCCTGTTCGCCGGCCCGGACTGCGGGATCAACACCGTCAACGACGGCTGCTACGACAGCGCGACGGTGAACAACCTGATCGGTCAGGCAGAGGCGGCATCGTCGCTGGCCCAGGCCGGATCCTTCTGGCATCAGGCCGACGAGGACATCATGAGCGACGCGGCCATCGTGCCCATCATGAGCCAGCAGTTCCCGCTCTACGCGAGCGCCCGAGTCCGCGGCGTCAACTACCCGACAGCCATATTCGCGCCCAACATCGGTGACCCCGACATCACCAGCGTCTGGCTAGCGAACGGCTGACGGCCCGCCACCGCCTCCTTCGCATGGCGACCCGTGGCGCACGAACCCCCTCTGGCGGCGGTTCGTGTGCCACGGGTCGCCATCAGTTATGAGTTCTCTCGCAGGAAGACTCGCGAGCCTAGCCACAGGCACAGGGCCGCCACTCCGACCGACACCAGGATGCCCTCTAGCACGATCGTGTTGTAGTAGTGGCCCTGGTACGCCTCGCGCATGGCGTCGATGATGTAGCGGAACGGGCTGACCCGCGCGATGCCCTGCAGCCAGCCTGGGCCCAGGGTCAGCGGCAGGAAGATCCCTGACAGCAGCAGCAGCGGCACCACGAAGGTGTTGACCATGGGGGCGAACGCGTCCTCGCTCTTCAGCAGCAGGCCGGTCGCGTAGGAGAGGGAGGCCAGGCCGATCGCGACCAGCACGATGAAGCCGAATCCCATGAACACCGCGGCGACCGGCGCCCGGAGCCCGAAGGCGACTCCCACGAGCACAAGCACGGCCGCCTGCACGACCAGCGTGACCGCGTCCCGCAGCACCCGCCCGGCCATCACGGCGAGCCTGCTCACCGGCGTGACCCGGAACCGCTCGATGACGCCGGCCCGCCAGTCGGCGATGATGGTGAACCCGACGAACGTGGAGCCGAACAGCCCGAGCTGGATGAGCAGCCCCGGCACGAAGAAGTCATAAGCGTTGCCGTTGGAGGTGCCCAGTGAGCTGGCGGGCAGCTTGGTCAGCAGCGGGCCCATCAGCACCAGGTACAGGATCGGCTGGGTCAGGCCGATGATGACCCAGGCGGGGTTGCGCAGCGCCAGCCGCTCCTGGCGGCGGAAGATCATCAGCGTGTCGCGGAAGAAATACATCTCGCTTACTCCTTCGCAGCCGCGGCTGAGTCATTAGAGTGCTTGCCGTTGGGGCTGGGAGAGTCGTCGCGCAGTGAGCGCCCGGTCAGGGTGAGGAACACGTCGTCCAGCGTGGGCCTGGACAAGTTGATCGACTGCAGTGTGATGCCTGCTCCGTCCAGGACGCGCAGCAGCAGCGGCAGTGCCTGCTCGCCCTTCTCCACGGTCAGCTTGAGCGCGTCATCCACGACGGCGATGTCGCGGACGATCTCCGATGCGTCGAGCAGTTCGGCGGCGGCCGCCGTGCTGCCGTTGACTCGCAGGGTCACCAGGTCACCGGAGATACGCCGCTTCAGCTCGTCCGGGGTGCCCTCGGCGACGATGATGCCGTGGTCGATGACGAATACCCGGTCGCAGAGGACGTCGGCTTCCTCCAGGTAGTGCGTGGTGAGGAAGACCGTGGTGCCGAGCTCGGACCTGAGCCGGGCGACGTGCTCCCACAGGTTGCTGCGGCTCTGCGGGTCCAGCCCCGTCGTCGGCTCGTCGAGGAACACCAGCGGCGGCCGGTGCACCAGGCCGAGTGCGATCTCCAGCCGCCTGCGCTGCCCGCCGGAAAGGGTCTTGACCAGCCGCTTCTCCAGCCCGGCCAGGTCCAGCTGCTCGGTCAGCAGTGCGGCTCTGCTGGCGGCCTCCGCGGCGTCGATGTGGTAGAGCGCGGCCTGGTCCGCGAGCTCCTCGCCCACCAGGCAGGCCGGGTCGGTACCGCCCATCGTGGCGCCGATGGCCTGCGGCACGTAGCCGATCCGGCGGCGGACCCCGAGCGGGTCCTTGAGCAGATCTGCCCCGGCCACGCTGGCGCTGCCCGCAGTGGGCCGCAGCAGAGTGGTCAGCATCCGCAGCGTCGTGGTCTTGCCCGCGCCGTTCGGCCCGAGGAACCCGACGATCTCGCCTTCGTCGACCCTCAGATCGACGCCGCGGACCGCCTCGACCTTGCGTTTGCGGCTGGTAAAGGTGCGCGCCAGCCCGCGCGCTTCGATTATGGCCACCATGCCCCTAGTTTTAAGTAATATCGTGTTAGTGTCAAGATGTTACGCGTCCTAATCGGGACGCTCGGCGATGAGCTTGTCGAGCTCGTCGTGCCAGTCGAGGTCGGCCCGCATCCGCAGCACGTCCCGGTGCCTGACGGCCCGCGTGCACCAGGCTGAGGTAGTCGGCCTCGATCCCATGCGCGCGCCGCGCGGATGCGGGTGGTACTAGTGGTGCGAGCGGTGCGGGTGGTTCGAGTGGTAGCGCCGAAACTGGCCTTGTGCCAGATTTAAACGGAAGATCCGTGCCAGACGGAAATAAATGGGTCAAAAATGACTCTTTTTCTTCCGCCGGGCACGGATTTTCCGCCAAAACGCCGTGCCGCTGAGGCCGCCTCGCCTAGCCGACCGTAATCGCCGGCGACCCCGTGGCCATCGGGGGTGCTGCGTCTGCTGATGTAGCCGTGACCATTGTGACGCCCGCGTCGGAGGGTGCCGTGCCGCCGGGGGCGGCCGTGCCTGCGGGGGTGGCCGTGCCGCCGGGGGTGGCCGTGCCTGCGGCGGCGGGGGATGGGAGGGGCGGGGGAGTGCCACCGAACTCGGGGCAGAGGGCCTTGTGGTTGCACCAGCCGCACAGGCGGGATGGGCGGGGACGCCAGTCGCCGGTCTCCCTGGCGCGGACGATCGCCGTCCACAGGGCGTCCAGCTTGCGTGAGGTAGCCACCAGGTCCGCCTCGTCCGGCGTGTACCGAAGGATCTGCCCCTCCGCCAGGTACATCAGCTGCAGTACGGCGGGTATGACGCCGCGCAGCCGCCAGATCACCAGCGCGTAGAACTTCATCTGGAACAGCGCGCTGGCCTCGTACGCCTCCCGCGGTGCCTTGCCGGTCTTGTAGTCCACGATCCGGATCTGCCCGCCCGGCGCGACGTCGAGCCGGTCGATGTAGCCCCGCAGCCGCAGCCCGGAATCGAGAGCCGTCTCCACGTATTCCTCACGCGCGGAAGGCTCAAGGCGCCGCGGATCCTCGAGCTTGAAGTACGCGTCCACGATGGACTCGGCCGATGCGTACCACACAGCCCGTTCTGCTTCATCGGAGAAGAGCTCGGCCAGGGACGGCTCATCGGCGGCCAGCCGCTCCCATTCCGGTCCCAGCAGCGAGCGGGCCGCGGCGGGCGTCCGCTCCCCGGCCGGCAGGTCGAACAGCCGCTCAAGCACGGCGTGCACGAGGCTGCCCCGCGCCGTCGCCTCGGTGGGCGGCTCGGGCAGCCGGTCGATTACCCGGAACCGGTACAGGAGCGGACATGTCATGAAATCGGCGGCACGGGACGGCGAGAGCGCCGGCCCGCGGACGGGCGGCTCGGCAACTGCCAGTGTTTCCTCCACACAAGCACCGTAGAGCAAGGCTCTGACATTCTCCGGCATCTTGGGGTCGCGGGGGCCGGCCCCCGCTCTTTTTAAGGACTGCAGCGTGCCATTGGCCATAACCGCCCAGCGGGCACGTAGCATCGGTGATGTGGCGAGTACGACGCCGGAGAAACCGGACAGGCAGCAGCGCAGGCCCCAGCCGGGGATCGTGATTGCGCGGCCGTTCGGCATCCCGGTGTACGTGTCGCCGTACTGGTTCGTGCTGGCCGGCGTGTACGTCGTTTTCTTCGCCAAGTACCTGGCCCCGGATCAGCACGGCAAGACCCGCTACCTGGTAGCCATCGCGTTCATCGTGCTGCTGTACGCGTCGGTGCTGATCCACGAGCTGTGCCATTCGGTGACGGCGCTGAAGTTCGGGCTGCCGGTGCGCAGGATCCTGCTGTACCCGCTTGGCGGCCTGTCCGAGATCGAGCGGGACGCGCCCACCCCCGGCCAGGAGTTCGCCGTGTCCGGGGCAGGCCCCGGGATCTCCCTGGTGCTGGCCGCGGCCTGCTGGGGTCTCACCAGGTTCATCACGCCCGGCACCGTCCTCGACACCATCGTTGGCGAGCTGGCCTGGGCGAACTTGCTGGTCGGCGGCTTCAACCTGCTGCCGGGCCTGCCGCTGGACGGCGGCCGGATGCTGCGCGCCGTGATCTGGAAGATCAACAAGAACCCGGCGAACGCGACCATCTCGGCGGCGTGGGCGGGCCGTGTCATAGCGATCGCCCTGTTCGTCGCGCCGCTCGCCACCGGCTACGCGTTCCGCGACGCGTACATGTGGTCCACGGTCTGCCTGTACGCGATCGCCGCCTTCATGTGGATGGGCGCCACCCAGACGATCAAGGCGACGAGGTTCCGCGAGCGCATCCCCGCCCTCCAGGCGCGCCGGCTGGCCCGCAAGGCGATCTCGGTGAACAGGAACACGCCGCTGGCCGAGGCGATCCGGCGGGCCGAGGAGAGTCAGGCCCGTGCGGTCGTCGTGGTCGATCACGAGGACAAGCCGATCGCGATCGTGAACGAGAAGGCGGTGATCGCCACCCCGCCGGAGCGACGGCCGTGGATCGATGCCGGCTCGCTGGCCCGCACGCTGGAGCCGAACCTGGTGCTGTCCGCCGATCTGTCCGGCCTGGCGCTGCTCGAGGCGATCCGCCGCGCCCCCGCATCGGAGTACCTGCTCGTCGAGCCGTCCGGTCAGGTCTATGGTGTGCTGGCGGCACACGACGTCGATCTTGCCTTCGCGGGAGTCTGAGAATCACACCATGCTTAAAGCCGGCGACCTCATCCAGCTCACCGACCCCAAGGGTCGCAAGCACCTGCTCACGTTGCGCGAGGGCGCTACTTTTCACACACATCGCGGCGCGCTGAACCACGACGACATCATCGGCGGCCCGGACGGGAACGTGGTGCGTTCCATCGGCGGCACCCCTTACGTGATCTTCAGGCCGCTGCTCGCGGACTACACGCTGGCGATGAAGCGCGGCGCCGCCGTGGTCTACCCGAAGGACGCGGCGCAGATCGTGGCCTTCGCCGACGTGTTCCCCGGCGCCCGGGTGCTGGAGGCCGGAGCCGGCTCCGGCGCGCTGAGCTGCTGGCTGCTGCGTGCCATCGGCCAGGCCGGCCAGCTGGTCTCCTACGAGCGCCGCCCCGACTTCGCCGAGGTCGCGCAGCGCAACGTGGCCGAGTTCTTCGGTGCGCCGCCGGTGAACTGGCGGCTGGTCACCGGATCCCTGGTCGTCGAGCCAGGGGGGTCTGGGGGGATGGGTTCCCCCCAGAAAGAGGCAGCCCAAGAGGGTTTTGACCGGGTGATACTGGACATGCTCGCTCCGTGGGACTGCGCAGATACCGCCGCCGCCGCGCTGGTACCAGGCGGTCTGGTGTGCTGCTACGTGGCGACCACGACTCAGCTGTCGCGCACCGTGGAGACGCTGCGCGAGCACGGCTCGTTCGACGAGCCGAGTGCGTGGGAGTCGATGGTGCGCGGCTGGCACGTGGAGGGGCTCGCCGTCCGGCCCGAACATCGCATGGTGGGCCATACCGGGTTCCTGGTGACCGCGCGCCGGCTCGCGCCCGGGGTCGTGCCCGCTCCGCGCCGCCGTCGTCCCGCGAAGAGCGAAGAGATTTAGATCATAACGCCACGTGTTCTACCTGCTGCTTTAAGTAAGCGTTCAACTGTATTCGACGGTGAAACGGCGCCGGCAGGTTAGGGAATGCTCTTGGATAGGTAATGTCTAGTTAGCGGGTGCGAGGAGGAGGTGAGGGCCGTGGCCACACGAGACGACAGCGGACGGGCTTCGCGGCATGAGGATGAGGTTAAAAGCCTTACCGCGCAGATCTCCTACCTTGACGAGGAGCTCTCTACGTTGCGCCGGAGGCTGCAGGAGTCGCCGCGTCAGGTCAGGATGCTCGAGGACCGGCTGCACGAGACAGAGGCGAGCATGCATGGGGTCACCGCTCAGAATGAGCGGCTGGCCGCCACGCTGCGCGAGGCGAGAGATCAGATCATCTCGCTGAAGGAAGAGGTCGACCGGCTGGCACAACCGCCGTCCGGGTTCGGCGTGTTCCTCGGGGCCACCGAGGACGGTACCGCCGACGTGTTCACCGGCGGCCGCAAGATGAGGGTCAACGTGTCGCCGAACATCGAGGTCGAAGAGCTGCGTCCCGGCCAGGAAGTGGTGCTGAACGAGGCGCTTAACGTCGTCCTCGCGCAGGGCTACGAGACGGCCGGCGAGATCGTCATGCTGAAGGAGATCCTGGCCGACAGCGAGCGTGCCCTGGTGATCTCGCACGCGGACGAGGAGCGGGTGGTGCGGCTCGCCGAGCCGCTGCTGCACGAGACGCTGCGGACTGGCGACTCGCTGCTGCTCGAGACGCGGTCCAATTACGCCTACGAGCGGATCCCGAAGGCGGAGGTCGAGGAGCTCATCCTCGAGGAAGTGCCCGACATCGCCTATTCCGACATCGGCGGACTGACCGGGCAGATCGAGCAGATCAGGGACGCGATCGAGCTGCCCTACCTGCACGCGGATCTATTCAAGGAGCACAAGCTCCGGCCGCCGAAGGGCGTCCTGCTGTACGGCCCGCCCGGCTGCGGCAAGACGCTCATCGCCAAGGCGGTGGCGAACTCCCTGGCCAAGCAGGTCGCGGCGCGGACCGCGGCCGAGGCCGAAGGGGCCGAGCCCGGTGCCGGCGGGAAGGCGATGGGGCGGAGCTTCTTCCTCAACATCAAGGGTCCGGAGCTGCTGAACAAGTACGTCGGCGAGACCGAGCGGCACATTCGGCTGGTGTTCCAGCGGGCGCGCGAGAAGGCGTCAGAGGGCATGCCGGTGATCGTGTTCTTCGACGAGATGGACTCCATCTTCCGTACCCGCGGGTCCGGGGTGTCCTCGGACGTGGAGAACACCATCGTGCCCCAGCTGCTGTCAGAGATCGACGGCGTGGAGGGCCTGGAGAACGTCATCGTCATCGGCGCCTCCAACCGCGAGGACATGATCGACCCGGCGATCCTGCGGCCAGGCCGCCTGGACGTCAAGATCAAGATCGAGCGGCCGGACGCCGAGGCGGCCAAGGACATCTTCTCTAAGTACGTCCTGGCCGAGCTGCCGCTGCACCCCGAGGACGTCGCCGAGCACGGCGGCTCGGCGGCGGCGACGGTCACCGAGATGATCCAGCGGGTCGTCGAGCGGATGTACACCGAGACCGAGGAGAACAGGTTCCTCGAGGTGACGTACGCCAACGGCGACAAGGAAGTGCTCTACTTCAAGGACTTCAACTCCGGCGCGATGATCGAGAACATCGTGGCGAGGGCGAAGCAGATGGCCATCAAGGCCTTCCTTGACACCGGGCAGAAGGGGATCCGCATCGCCCACCTGCTGAACGCGTGCGTCGATGAGTTCAGCGAGAACGAGGACCTGCCGAACACCACCAACCCGGACGACTGGGCCCGCATCTCCGGCAAGAAGGGCGAGCGCATCGTCTACATCCGGACCCTGGTCTCCGGCAAGAGCGGCACCGAGGCCGGAAGGTCGATCGACACCGTGGCCAACACCGGGCAGTACCTGTGATTTGTCACTCCATGGGGGGCCCTTCGGGGTCCCCTACGGGGGGCCGGGTCCGCCCGTGCGCGCGGCGCAGGCATTAGGCTACAAAGCATGACTGTTGTGCGCGTGATGGGTACCGAGACCGAGTACGGGATATCCGTGCCCGGGCAGCCGGGTGCCAACTCGATGGTTACCTCGTCCCAGATCGTGAACGCGTACCAGGCCGCGACGGCTGCCAGGGCCAGGCGTGCTCGCTGGGATTTCGAGGAAGAGAATCCGCTCCGGGACGCGCGCGGATTCGACCTGGCCCGCGAAACGGCGGATTCCTCTCAGCTGACCGACGAGGACCTCGGCCTGGCCAACGTGATACTGACCAACGGCGGGCGGCTGTACGTCGACCACGCGCACCCCGAGTACTCCGGGCCCGAGTGCACGAACCCGCTGTCGGTGGTCATCTGGGACAAGGCCGGCGAGCGGATCATGGCCGAGGCCGCGGCGAAGGCCGCGGAGGTGCCAGGCACGTCCCCGATCCAGCTGTACAAGAACAACACCGACAACAAGGGCGCCTCCTACGGCACCCACGAGAACTACCTGATGCGGCGCTCGACGCCGTTCGCGGACATCGTCAGGTACCTCACCCCGTTCTTCGTGTCCCGCCAGGTGGTCTGCGGCGCGGGCCGGGTCGGCATCGGCGCGGACGGCAGGGGATCGGGCTTCCAGATCAGCCAGCGCGCGGACTTCTTCGAGGTCGAGGTCGGCCTGGAGACCACGCTGAAGCGGCCGATCATCAACACCAGGGACGAGCCGCACGCTGACCCGGAGAAGTACCGCCGCCTGCACGTGATCCTCGGTGACGCGAACATGAGCGAGATCAGCACCTACCTAAAAGTGGGCACGACCTCGCTGGTGCTGGCGATGATCGAGGACAAGTTCTTCGGCGTCGACCTGTCCGTGGACGGCCCGGTCGCCGAGCTCCGCGCGATCTCCCATGACCCGTCGCTGCGGCGGCTGGTCACGCTTCGCGACGGGCGCAAGATGACCGCGATCCAGCTGCAGTCCGAGTACCTGGAACTGGCCCGCAAGTATGTCGAGGACCGGTTCGGCGCGGATGTGGATGCCTGCACCGCGGATGTGCTCGAGCGGTGGGAGTCGGTGCTCGTGCGGCTGGCAGACGACCCGATGCAGCTGTCCCGTGAGCTGGACTGGGTGGCCAAGCTGGAGCTGCTCGAAGGCTACCGGTCGCGTGACGGCCTGGCCTGGGACCACCCGCGGCTCCAGCTCGTCGACCTGCAGTACTCCGACGTGCGGCCCGAGCGGGGCCTGTACAACCGGCTCGTGGCACGAGACCGGATGGTGCGGCTGACCGACGACGCCACGGTGAGCGCGGCGATCGACAACCCGCCGGAGGACACCCGGGCTTACTTCCGCGGCAGGTGCCTGCGGCAGTACGCCGAATCCGTGGCCGCCGCGTCATGGGACTCGGTGATCTTCGATATCCCCGGCCGGGACTCCCTGCAGCGGGTTCCCACGCTGGAGCCTCTGCGTGGCACCAAGGCACACGTAGGCGACCTCCTGGACCGCTGCCGCAGCGCCGCCGACCTAGTGTCGGCCCTGACGGGTCAGGACTGAGTTATTTGGCCCGCTCGCGAGCGAGCGGGCCGCCCGAGGCAACGTCTTCCCTCGTCGCTCTGTTTGCCCGCTCGCTCGCCTCCGGGGCGCCCTGGGCGCTGCCTTCCCTCGTCGTTCGTACGCTCGTTCCTCGCTTCTCACTCCTCAGTCCAGGCAGCGCCGCGCCCCTTTGGCTCGCTCGCCCCGTGCCCCGCGCATACTCGCGGGCAGTCCGCTCGCTGCGCTGTCCCGTGAGTCACATCCGTTGCACGGGTACCTTCAGGCACGTGTGTCGCGATCGTGCCTGGCTCTCGGCGTGCCGATGGCGCCAACGGTCCTGCTCAGCTGCCCCGCGAGGCGCGTTGAGCGCACCCGTTGGCGCCATTGGCACGCTCGCCGAGGGTCCCGGACGGGTCGCGAGTTCGTACCGATTTCTGATGGGAGGGTTGGACAGGGCGCTCGCGGGTCACGATAGCTTTGGGGAAGACGGAGGTAGTGAAATGGCAACCAGCAAGGACACCGGCGGCCAGCGGCAGACGACGCGACGCGCGGAGGAGACCGAGGAAACCGAGGCCGGCACCAGCGAGGAATCGCGGGAACGCCACGAGAAGCTGTCCGATGACGTCGACGCCATCCTGGACGAGATCGACGAGGTCCTCGAGGAGAACGCTGAGGAGTTCGTGCGTTCGTACGTGCAGAAGGGCGGCCAGTAAGGCCGCTCTGCTGGTTCGCCGTGGGCGGACAACGATTGTCGTTTCCGCGCCCGGCGGGGCAGTAGGGTCAGTTGAGAAGTAGTTGATGGCACTGATGGGAGGCGTGCGTGACCGCTCAGGGCGTACCGGATTTCATGCGGCGGCAGACACCGTCGTTCACCGATTTCCTGGCGACGTACTCACCCAGGCTGTTGCCCAGTGCCAGCCACCAGCCACTGAACGGCAGTACTGACCTGATAGCCACGTTGCCGCATGCCACTACGATCGTCGCCGCCGTCACCAGCCACGGAGTTGTGCTGGCGGGTGACCGGCGGGCGACCTCCGGCAGCATGATCTCCAAGCGGGACGTGGAGAAGGTGTTCCGCAGCGACGAGTACTCGGCCATCGGCATCGCGGGCGCGGCCAGCATGGGGCTGGACTTCATGCGGCTGTTCCAGGTCGAGCTTGAGCATTACGAGAAGATGGAGGGCCGGTCGCTGTCCCTGGAGGGCAAGGCGAACCGGCTCGCCACCATGATCAGGGGAAACCTGATGGCGGCCATGCAGGGCTTCGTCGTCGTGCCGCTGTTCGCCGGTTATGACGAGGAGGCCGGGATCGGCCGTATCTTCAGCTATGACGTGGCCGGCGGCCCGTACGAGGAGCAGCGGTTCCACGCCATCGGCTCCGGCTCCATTTTCGCCAGAGGCTCGCTGAAGAAGCTCTACGCCGACGGCATGCCGACCAGAGATGTGGTGCTTGCCTGCGTGCAGGCACTGTACGACGCCGCGGATGACGACTCGGCTACCGGCGGTCCCGACCTGACCAGGCGGATCTTCCCGGTGATCGCCACCGTGACCGAAGACGGCTTCCGGCGCTTGTCCGACGCCGAGTCCGAAGAGTACTCTCGCCAGGTCGTCGAGGGCCGGATGACCGCCCCGGATGGCCCGACCGCTCAGCTGCGCCCGAGCAACTAGCCCGCCGCCCGCCGGCCTGACCGAAAGAAGCTACCGCGGTGACCATGCCGTTTTACGTTTCGCCTCAGCAGCAGATGCAGGACAAGGCGAACTACGCCCAGCAGGGTGTCGCACGTGGGCGCAGTTGCGTGGCGTTGCAGTACGCGGACGGCATCTTGCTGGTATCGCCGAACGCCTCTAACGCGCTGCACAAGATCGGCGAGCTATATGACCGGATCGGGTTCGCCGCGGTCGGCCGGTACAACGAGTACGAGGCGCTGCGCAAGGCCGGAGTCACCTACGCCGACATCATGGGCTATCAGTACAACCGTAACGATGTCACCGCGCGCGGCATCGCGATCTACTTCGCCTCGCAGCTCGGCACGATCTTCACCGAGAGCAACAAGCCGTTTGAGGTCGAGATCGTGGTCGCCGAGGTGGGGGATGAGCCGTCCGACGACCAGATCTACCGGATCACCTTCGACGGCTCGGTGACCGACGAGAGCGGGTTCGTGGTCTTCGGCGGCGACGCCGCCAAGGTGTCCGCGGTGCTGAAGGAGCGCTACTCGGCGGGCCTGTCCCTGGAGGATGCGTTCGCCGCCGCTCTGGCCGCCCTGTCCGCCCTGACCCCGCCAGGTGCCCCGGCCGCCTCCGGAGGATCCGCGGCGGCGGCCAATGGCGAGCAGCGTACCGAGCTCACCGCCAGCCAGCTCGAGGTGGCGATCCTGGACCGCTCCCGGGAGCATCGCAAGTTCCGTCGTATCCGTGCCGCCCGCCTTGAGGAGCTTGTGGCGGCGGCACGCGCAGCAGATGCGCCGCCCGCCACCGATGAGTCGCCAAGCGCAGAGGCTGGCGGCGACGCCGGTACTAGCGGCGAGACCACGGAGAGCTAACCGGCGCCGACCGGGATGGAGCCGGTGCCGCTGGCGGAGCGGCTAGGGTAAGCGACGTGAGAACGGCTCCGGATAGCCCACCGCGCTCGGCCGAGCGTGGTGCGGTACAGCGCAACCGCGTGCTCATCGTGGGCATCGTCGCGGTTGTTGTAGCCTTCGGCGGCTATCTCGCGTACTCGATCATCGAGCCGGAGGCGATGACCCTCAATGGGATCGACCTGGACGTCTACCGGGCTGGCGGGCTGATCGTTCGGCACTCCCGCGGGTTCTACAACGCCCGGGCATACCCCAGTCCGCTCTATGGCTGGACCCGGAGCGGCAAGGACTCCCTGCAGTTCACCTACACGCCGTTCGCCGCTATCTCGTTCGTACCGGTGTCGCTGGTATCGCAGGCGGTCGCCAAGCACGTCTCGCTCATCGTGAACATCGCCGCTATCCTCGCCGCGATCTGGTTCGCCCTCGGCGGACTCGGCTATGCCAGGGACCGGGTCCGGGTCGGCGTGACGCTGCTCGGCTTCGCCGCCGTGCTGTGGACCGAGCCCGTGATGCGCACCATGTTCCTCGGCCAGATCAACCTGGTCCTGGTCGCACTCATCTTGTGGGACCTGTGCCAGAGCGATGACCGGCACAACAAGGGATTCGCCACCGGGATCGCGGCCGGGGTGAAGCTGGTGCCGCTTATCTTCATCCCATATCTTCTGGTGACCAGGAAGTTCCGCCAGGCGGGGATGGCCTGCGCCGGGTTCGCTTGTACCGTGCTGGTCGGCTTCGTGATCCTGCCGAAGGACTCGGCGAAGTACTGGTTCGGCGGGTTGTTCGCGAGTAGCGGCCGGACCGGGTTCGTCGGCTGGGAGGGTAACCAGTCGCTGGACGCGCTGATCACCCGGCTGGCGGGCAGCATGACCGCGGGCAAGCCGATCTGGCTGGTAGCCGCGCTTGTCGTAGCAGCTGCCGGGATGTATACGGCCATGCTGCTGTACCGGGCCGGGCATCGGTTGCCAGCCCTGCTAGTCACCGGGCTGACTGGTGACCTGGTATCACCGATCAGCTGGGACCACCACTGGGTCTGGATCGTGCCCGGCGTCGTGGTCGCCGGTCACTACGCGGTCACCGCCTGGAAAGCCGGGAAGAATCGGCTGGCTGGAGCGTACGCGGCTACGATCGCAGTGGTGCTGGCGATCTTCGCCTGCTGGCCCGGCAGCTGGCTGCACACCCCGAAGGATGCGCCCTATCAGTTCGGCCTGATCTGGCTGCCGCCGCAGACCACCCCGTTTGGTCCTCATGGCACCTATGTCAACATTGACAAGCCCTGGTTCTATGAGTATCACTGGCGGGGCTTGCAGCTGCTGACCGGCAACGCTTACGTCCTCGCTGGCATGGCGGTGCTGCTCGCTATGCTGCTGATAGTGCTTTTCCTGCCCGCATCACCCACGGCATCGCGATCTACTTCGCCTCCCGCGTGAACGCCTGACGAAACGCCTCGCGCTGGCGGGATTGTGCCAGGATCCTGGCATGCTGGCGGTCGCGTCGGCAGCGGCCCCGTGGTTACCCGCTCACCGGCAGATCATGGAACAGGCAGCGGCCGGAGGCGGCCGAGCAGTTCGCGGCGGCCGCGGACGGTCAGCCCGATCGTGCTGGCCAGCTCGATGTCGATAAGGCCAGTGACAAGTCCCAGGACTGCGGGGGGCGGGCCATCCAGGACCAGGTCTGGGTCGGCCGCGCGGCCGACCCGGCTGCGTACCTGCCCGTCGCCGAGCTCGATGACGGCTTCCTCGCCCGCCGCGGCGAGCTGGATGACCGCCGCCGGGCCGTCGGGGTCGGCATCGGTGGTGAACCACGCGGGGGCGTAGGCGAGCCAGTGTGACTGGAACGAGTCAGCGGGCCGTTCAGCGGTCATGTAGCGCAGTCCCCACAGCCCGAGCGCCTTCAGCACCGGTTCCAGCGCTCGGCCGTTCGGGGTCAGGGCGTAGAGGACAGTGGCGACGGGCGGCGGTGCGTTCTCGCGGCTAATCAGCCCTTCGTCCTCGAGCTCCTTCAGGCGAGTTGACAGCAGGTTGGCCGCGATGCCGGGCAGGCCGTGCTTCAGGTCGGTGAACCGGCACGGCCCCTGCAGCAGGAGTTCGCGGACGAGGAGCAGCGTCCAGCGGTCGCCCACGATGTCGAGACCGCGGGCGATCGAGCAGTACTGGTCATAGCTCCGCATGCGTGAAGCCTAGTCCATCCTTAGTTTAATTTCAAAACTAATCAGTTGAAAAATTAAACCATCTTGGCGTAGCCTTCAGCTATGACATGTGCAAGCTACGGAAGGGTCCTCGTGCGATGACGTATGCAGAGACGGATGTCAGCCGGACTGTCCGCCACCTCCTTGACGAACATCCAGACCTGGACGCATCGGCCCCCGGTGCGCTGGACAACCTCGATCAGTTCCACATTGGCGGTCCCGGCGCGACCGACCTGCTCATCGGCAGCCTCGCCCTAGCCGAGGGCGACCGGGTGCTGGACGTCGGCTCGGGATTCGGCGGACCCGCGCGGCAGATCGCCCGCCGTACTGGACATCCTGTCACCGGCATCGACATCACCCCGGCCTACGTCTACGCGGCCCGCGAGCTGAGTGCGCGGACCGGACTGGAGGACCTCGTCACATTCTGGCCGTGGGACATTGCCACGTTCGAGCCTGACCCGCTGTTCCAGGCCGCGATCACGATGCATGTCCAGATGAGCGTCCAGGACAAGACCACCTGGTTCGCGCACATCGCCCGCTGCCTCGCCCCCGGTGCACGCCTGGCCGTCTGGGAGGTATGCCAGCCAGGCAAGGCCGGCCTGACCTGGCCGATGCCGTGGTCACTCGACGGCACCGACAGCTTCGTCGTAACCCCAGGTTCCCTGCACGCCTCCATCGAGCGGGCTGGCTTCACCACCAGCGAGTGGACCAACGAAACGGCTTGGGTCCAAGGCTGGATTGCCAGGACCTTCGCAAACGGCCAGCCCAGCGGACCGGCGCTGCCGATGCTCCTCAACGACGGCTACACCAGGGTCATCAACTACATCGCCGCACTCGGTAACGGCTCAGTCGAGATCTGGCGCGGGGCCTTCACCAGGGACGCTGGCTGACCCAGCGGATCTCGCCGTCGACCCATTCTTCCGTGGGTGTCAGTCCGGCGGCACGTGCGACATGCTGGGAGGCCAGGTGACCGGGATGAATATGGGCTTCCACTGCCCATCCGGATTCCCGCAGCAACGTGACGAGGCCAATTGCGGCCTCCTTGGCGTAGCCGTGGCCTTGAGCCGGCCGGCTCACCACCCAGGCCACCTCGGCGAGGCCGGCCGCGGGACCGCGGGTCGGCAGCGTCACCTGCACCGTGCCCGCCGCGGCACCGGTGCCGCGGATCCGCATCACCCAGTTACCCCATAGCTGACAGCCATCGGGTGAGCGGCGCTCTTGCAGGCATGCGTAGCGCGCGGTCAGCGAGGCCTGGTCCATAGGCGCGCCGCCGATGAACTCGTGCAGCGCGGGGTCGTCCAGCAACGGCGCGAGTTCGGCGGCATGGTCCGCGGTAAGGGGCTCGAAATTCAGCCGGTGCGTACGCCAGCGCTGGTTAACATCCATCACCGCCCGACCATAGCTGGTCTCAGGCTGCGGCCGCCCTGGTCATCTGCAGTGCTTCCGAGACGATCTCGTCAACCTCGAAGGAGGTCGGGTCCAGGTCTTCTATCAGCTCGGTCATCAGCGCTGGCCGGATATAGCGGGTTTCGTTGTTCAGTCGCGCGAGGGCGGCATGGTCTGCGGCGAGCATCGACTCGATCAGGTGCTGGCAGGCCCCGCCGCTTGCGTATAGGTCCGCTGCGACGCCGTGGTTAGCGACGCTGCGGCGGACGAGCAGGTAGAAGGCCGCTCCGGACAGCACCTCATAGTCGGCCCCGCAGTCGGCGGTCAGCTGGTTCATGCGGTCAGCGTCGAGCGTGAGGTATGCGCGCAGTGCTTCGACGGCGGGAACACTGATCTCCATGGCCTTCCCCTCTCGTTACGCCCTCATCATCCGCCGCCTAGCTGCACGGAATCTGCGGCCGCGCCACGAACAAACTGAAGGCCAGGCGCTCCCGAACGGTGCCAGCCGGCCACTCGCCAAGTAAGGCTACAGTTGTTGCCTGACGTTAGCGCCGCGCAACCCAGGACATGTAGGTCGGCGAAATGGTCGTAGCGTCAGGCAACAACTGTAGCCTTTCGGGGATGAGGCGGCTGGAGGGGATCGTGGCTGGAGGGGGTGTGGTCGGCTAGGGCAGAATGACGGCGTGAGACTGCTCTCCGCGGACGGTGCGTGGGTCGACCTTCGCGTCGTCGGCTACCAGTACGAGCAGCCGCCTGCTGCCAGCGGTGCGCCGGCGGTGCCGTCGCCGCTTGCTGCAGAGGGTGCTGGGGAGGGCGAGCTGGACTGGGATGCGAACTGGCTGGTTATCCGCGGTCAGGTCCGCGCTGCCAGCGGCCGGGAGTGGACGTTCACCGATCCATGCCTCACGACCTGGGAGGCGGCACGGCTGCTGGAGTGGCTGGAAGCCCTGGGCCGCGGGGAGGTGCAGAAGGCGCTTGCGTTCACGGAGCCGAACCTCAGGTTCACGCTCGACGCTCAGGACGGCGAGCGCATCCGCCTGCGGGTCCGCTTCTCCGCCGAGTCGCTGCCGTCAGGTCCCCGGACGCCAGGTCCCCGGACGACCGGGTATGACGTCCCGCTGGACGTCAGCCGTGAGGACCTCGCTGCCGGGACGCGAGCCTGGGCGACGGAGTGCCAGCAGTTCCCGCCGCGCGCGCCTGGGCACTGACAGCGGGACATCGCGTAGGTACCCCGTGGCGGAGGAACCAGCGCGGCGTGCTCGCCTCGGCGGACACGTGCGGCAGCGCGCGGTTTTGCCGGAACATTCATGCTCCGCGGAAGGAAAAGGGTCTGCGGAGACGCTTTATCCTCCGCGGAGCATGAATGCTCCGTGCAAATCTGGCTATGTTCCGTGCAAGGCCGGCTAGCTGGCCGCTAGGCCGTGGTGAAGACCAGGGCCACGTTGTGGCCGCCGAAGCCGAACGCGTTGTTCAGCACCGCCATTGGCGCATTGCCCCGCCGGGTGAGCGGGGTCGGCTCGGTGGCGATCCGCAGCGGCACGGACTCGTCGAGGTCCTCCAGGTTGATGGTGGGCGGTGCCACCTTGTCCCGCAGCGCCATGATGGCGGCGACCGACTCGACTGCGCCGGCACCGCCGAGCAGGTGCCCGGTCATCGACTTGGTGGAGGTGACGATCACGTCGTCGGCAGCAGAGCCGAGCGCCTTGGCCACGCCCTGCGCCTCCAGCGCGTCCCCCTCCGGGGTCGACGTGGCGTGCGCGTTCACGTGCACCACCTGCTCGGCCGATACCCCGCCATCGGCCAGCGCCCGCCCGATCGCGGCGATCGCACCGGACGCGTCCGGTGCCGGGTGCGAGATGTGGTGCGCGTCCGACGAGTAGCCCGCGCCCGCCGCGATCGCGTAGATCGTGGCGCCGCGCCGCCGTGCGTGCGACAGCGACTCAAGCACGAGGATGCCGGCCCCCTCGCCGAGCACGAACCCGTCCCGCGCCTTGTCAAAAGGCCGCGACGCGCGCTCGGGCTCATCGTTCCGCTTCGACATGGCTCGCATCGCCGCGAAGGCGCCGATGTTCAGTGCCATGATCGCGGCCTCAGTACCGCCCGCCACCACCACGTCAGCCCGGCCGGACCTGATCATGTCCATGCCGTACCCGATCGCCTCCGAACCGGACGCGCAGGCGCTGACCGGCGAATGCGCGCCGGCCTGGGCGCGGATCTCCATGCTGATCCACCCGGCCGCACCGTTCGGCATCAGCATCGGCACGGTGTACGGGGAGATCCGGTCCCAGCCCCTGGAATTCAGGTTGTCGTAGGCGGTGATTGTCGAGCTGATACCGCCAATGCCAGAGCTGACGGAAACCCCGAGGCGTTCTGGATCTATGTCGTCAATGCCGGCGTCGGCCCAGGCGGCGCGCGCGGCGACCAGCGCCAGCTGCTCGCAGCGGTCCAGCTTGCGGGCCTGTACGCGCCCCACGATCTCGGCCGGGTCGACCGCCGCTCGCGCGGCGATCCGCACCGGCAGCCGCTCAGCCCACGAGTCGGTAAGCGGCACGACGCCGCTGCGGCCGGCGAGCATCCCCGCCCAGGTCGACGCGACATCCCCGCCGAGCGGGGTTGTCGCGCCGAGCCCGGTGACGACGACCGTCTCTCGGAGCGAAGCGGTACTGCGTGCTGTCATTGGCTAGCTCTCAGTGTTCTTGATGACGAAGGTCACGACATCCTGCACCGTGGCGAGGTCCTTCAGCTGGTCATCGGGGATCTCGACGCCGAACTTGTCCTGCGCGGCGACGGCGATCTCGACCATGGCCAGCGAGTCGATGTCGAGGTCGTCGACGAAGCTCTTCGCCGGGGTGACATCGGCGGCCGGAACACCCGCGATCTCCTCCACGATCTCGCCGAGGCCCTCGAGAATCTCCTGCTCAGTCATGTCTACTCCTTTGCTAGTTCTAGTTATGGGTGGCTCAGGGTACCGTGATGACCTGCGCCGCGTAACACAGCCCCGCGCCGTATCCGGCCAGCAGGACCTGCGACCCGGATACGAGCTCCCCGCGCTCGGTCATCCGGGCCAGTGCGAGCGGGATCGACGCCGACGACGTGTTTCCAGCGTGCACGATGTCGTCGGCCACCTTCTCCCGGGGGACGCCGAGCTTACGAGCGATCGTCTCGATGATGCGCAGGTTCGCCTGGTGCGGCACGAACGCGGCCAGCTCGTCAATCTTCACGCCGGCCCGCTCGCAGGCCTCCCGCGCGATCGGGTGGACCGCCGTGGTCGCCCAGCGGAACACCGCCTGCCCGTCCTGATGCAGGAACGACGTGCGGTCCGCGATGGTGATCTTCTCCACGAGGTCGCCGGCGCTGCCCCAGACTACCGGGCCGATGCCGGGCTCGTCGTAGCTAGGCCCGACCACCGCCGCGCCAGCGCCGTCGGCGAAGATGATGCAGGTCGACCGGTCGGTCCAGTCCACCCAGGCGGTCATCTTCTCCGCGCCGATCACCACCACGTTCCGCGCGGATCCGCCGCGGACGGCGGCGGAGGCGACTTCGAGTGCGTAGCAGAAGCCGGCGCAGGCCGCGTTGAGGTCGAACGCGCCGGGGCTCACGATGCCGAGGCGATGTGCCACCGAGGCGGCGGCGTTCGGGATCGGCACCTCGGTACTGCAGGTGGCCACGATCACCAGGTCGACGTCGGCGGGGGACAGGCCGCTGCCGGCCAGCGCCTTGCCGCCGGCCTGGACCGCCATGTCCTCGACGGTCTCCGACGGCCCGGCGACACGGCGGCTCTCGATCCCGACCCGGGTGCGGATCCACTCGTCGTTCGTGTCTATGCTCGCGGCCAGGTCATGGTTGGTCACCACGTTGTCGGGCTGGTAGCCGCCGAACGAGAGGATGCGGGCGCCCGGCACCATGTCTGGGATCCTCATGCGTGCTCCTCGATGAGCCGACGGGCGGCATCGATCTGGTCGGGGGTCTTCAGCGCGAGGAGTTCCACGCCAGGGATCGCACGCTTGGCCAGGCCGGTCAGCGTGCCAGCCGGCGGCAGTTCGATGATGGCGGTCACGCCTAGCTCCCGCATGGTGGCCATGCACGCGTCCCAGCGGACCGGCGCGGCCACCTGGGCCACAATGCGGCCCAGCCACTCCTTGCCGGTGGTGACCGCGGCGCCGTCCGTGTTGGACAGCAGCGTGATCAGCGGGTCCCGCGGGTCGATATCGCGGGCGGCCGAGCGGAGTGTCTCCACCGCCAGAGCCATGTGGCTGGTGTGGAACGCACCCGCGACCTTCAGCGGGATCAGCCGGGCGCCTGGCGGGGGGTCGGCGGCGAAGGCAGCCAGTTCGGCGAGCGTGCCCGCGGCGACGAGCTGGCCGGCGCCGTTGATGTTCGCCGGGGTCAGGCCGTGCCTGGCGATCGCGTCGAGTACGGTCTGCTGGTCGCCGCCGAGGACGGCCGTCATGCCGGTGGGCTGAATGCCGGTAGCGGTGGCCATGGCGGTCCCGCGCACACCGACCAGGCGCATCGCGTCGGCCGCGCCGATCACGCCGGCGATGACGCCGGCGGTCAGCTCGCCGACGCTGTGGCCGGCCACGGCACCGGCGGGCAGCCCGCTCGGGTCGCCGTCGTGGAGCGCGGCGGCGGCCACCAGGCCGGCCGCGACCAGCAGCGGCTGGGCTATCGCGGTGTCCCTGATCTGGTCGGCGTCCGCCGTCGTGCCGGCGGTGATCAGGTCGCAGGCGGCGAGCTCGGACCAGGTGCCGAGAAGCTCGGTGACACCGGGCAGTTCCAGCCACGGAGCGAGGAACCCCGGTGACTGTGCGCCCTGCCCAGGCGCCGTGATGATCAGCATCCCCTTACACTGCACTGTAGGAGTCTGCCACCCTAATGTCGCACGCTACGAATTTACTCGTTGAAATTTTGTAGGTTTCCCACAATATAATGTATGTCGAATGCCCTCATAGCGTGATCTTGACCGCCGCGGTCAGCTGGGCATCGAGCTCGGCAACCTGGGCGCGGTACGCGCTCAGGGTCGCGTCGAGGTCCGTGATCTGCCAGGCCGTGTCGACGTCCGCGTCGGTGATGACAAGCTCCAGGTGATCGTCAAGGACCTGCATGTGCAGGCCGTTGAGCACCTCCACGAACTGCGCGGCGGCCTTGCTGCCGCCGCGGGTGCCGTAGGTCGCGAAGGTGGCAGGCTTGGCGTGCCACTCGTCGTAGAGGTAGTCAAGAGCGTTCTCCGCTGTACTCGCTGACGGTGCGGCTCCAGGCGCGGGTGTGCTCGTGCTCGTACGTGTGCAGCGCGGCCTTGAGCGGCTCGTCAAGGAAGGGCAGGTTCACCTCGGCCAGGTCGAGGAGCTCGTAACGCAGCGTGCTGCCTTCCTGGGCCACGTTCCTGATCCACCCGGCGATGCCAGGGCAGATGCGGGTGGGACGCGTGCTGCCGATAACGACCGCGATCCTTGGTGCCGTGCTCATGGGGGAGAGGCTAACAAGTCAGGGCTGCTTGGCGCTGAGGCGGCCCAGGATGACTGCCACCCACAGGGTGAAGCCATCACGGCCGACCGACGGCGTGAACTCGGTGAGCTCGGCCACCCGGCGCAGCCGGTAACGGACAGTGTTCGGGTGCACGAACAGGAGCCGGGCGGTGGCTTCCAGGGACGACCCCTGCTCCAGGTAGGTGATCAGGGTGTCGATGAGCGCGGAACCCCCGCCGAGCAGCGGCTCGTACACGTCACTGATCAGCGCGGCCCGCGCGTCCGCGTCGCCGGCCAGGGCGCGCTCGGGCAGCAGCTCGTCCGCGCCGGCCGGGCGGGGCGCGTCCGGCCAGGCCGGGGCGGCGCTCAGCGCGGACAGCGCCGCGCGGGCCGAGATCGACGCCGCCCTCAGGTCACGGACCAGCGGCCCCACGATGACCGGCCCGGGACCGAACCGCCCGGCGAACGGCTCGGCGGCCGCTATCGGGTCATCGGAGCCGCCGAGCACCAGGATCAGGCGGCCGCCGTGCACGCTGGCCAGCAGGTCCAGCTTGGCCCGCCTGGCCTGGGCCCGCAGCTCCTCGATGAGCGGCTCCGGCTCCTCGCCGTCGATGGTGCCGACGACCACCGCGACCGGTGCCGACGACCAGTTCAGCGCCGAGGCCCACGAATGCAGCGACTCCTCGGCCTCGCCGCGCACCAGGGAGTCCACCACCAGTGCCTCAAGCCGGGCGTCCCAGGCGCCTCGGGCCTCGGCTGAGCGCGCGTACACCGCCGCGGCGCTGAACGCGATCTCCCTGGCGTAGATCAGCACGGCCTCGCGCAGCTCGGCTTCCGCGCCCGGCGCGGCGAGCTCGTCGACCCGGGATTCCACCACGTCGATGACGACCCGCACCATCTCCACCGCGTGCTGCAGGCTGACGGCCCTGGCCAGCTCCCGTGGTGCCGTGCTGAACACCTCGGTGCCAGCGGGCCGGGTCCGCTCCGGATGCCGGATCCAGTCCACGAACGCGGCGATGCCCGCCTGGGCGATGAGGCCAAGCCAGGACCGGTTCTCCGCCGACATCCTGCCGAACCAGGGCAGCCGCTCGTCGATCGCCGCGATCGCGGCCGTGCCGAGCGTCCCGGTGGCGCGTTCGATGCGGTGCACCGTCTCCGGATGCACCCGCGCGCGGGCCGCCTGGTCCTGGGCCTGCTGCTTGGGTGTCACGCCTCCAGCCTACGGGGAGGCGGGAGTCAGTCCCGCCTGGTAGGCGAGGACGACCAGCTGGGCACGATCGCGGGCGCCTAGCTTGGTCATGGCGTGGTTGGCGTGCGTCTTGACGGTGAGCGGGCTGAGCGTCAGCTGCTCGGCGATCTCGGCGTTGGACATGCCGGTCGCGACCAGGGCGACGATCTCCCGCTCGCGCTCGGTCAGCGCGTCAAGCAAGGCGGGCATCGCGGCGGGGGCCCGGTCGGCCATGGAGAGGAACCGGGCGATCAGGCCGCGGGTCGCGGCGGGGGAGAGGAGCGAGTCGCCGCGGGCCACGGTACGGATCGCCTCAATCAGCACGTCGGGCCTTGAGCCCTTGCCGAGGAAGCCGCTGGCGCCGGACCGCAGCGCCTCGAAGACGTACTCATCCACCTCGAACGTGGTCAGGATGAGTACCTTCACGCCGGCCAGGTCCTCATCGGCGGTGATCTGGCGGGTCGCGGCGAGGCCATCCAGGTCGGGCATCCTGATGTCCATCAGCACCACGTCGGCACGCTGCTCCCTGGCGAGCCTGATCGCCTGCCGGCCGGTAGCCGCCTCGCCGACCACGGTCAGGTCCGGCGCGCTGTCCACCATCAGCCGCAGTCCGGCGCGGACCAGTTCCTGATCGTCGGCTAGCAGGACCCTGGTGGCGGTCACGTGGCGACACTCGGGGTGGCGGCACCCGAGGTGGGGAGCTCGGCCAGGACGCGGAAGCCGCCACCCTGGCGGGGGCCGGCGGACAGCCGCCCGCCGAGGGCGGCGGCGCGTTCCCGCATGCCGATGATGCCGTGCCCCTCCTCGATACCCGCAGGTGAGACACGGCCGTCATTCTCCACGGTCAGGGACAACGCGGCCGGCCGGAAATCGAGGATGATGCGGGCGGCCGCGCCAGCGGCGTGCTTGGCGGTATTGGTCAGCGACTCCTGGATCACCCGGTAGGCGGTCAGGTCCACCGCCTCTGGCAGCTTCCTGACCAGCCCGGTCACTGCGCAGTTCACGAGCAGGCCGGTGCTGCCGAAGGAGTCGATCAGCTCGTCGAGGCGATCCAGGCCCCCGGCCGGCTCGGTCGGCTCCCGGTCGCCCGGCTGGCGCAGCAGCCCCACGGTCAGCCGCAGCTCCTCCAGCGCGTCCTCGCTTGCTCGCTGGATGTGGGCCAGCGACTCCCTGGCCTTCGCCGGGTCGCTGTCCAGCAGGTAGCTCATCGCGCCGGCCTGCACGCTGATCAGGGCCACGTGATGGCCCACGGCGTCGTGCAGCTCCCTCGCGATGCGCAGCCGCTCCTCCTCCACCCGGCGGCGAGCCTCGTGCTCCCGGCTCTCCTCGGCCCGCCTGGCCCGCTCCTCGAGCATGGCGCGCTGCAGGTGCTTGCCTCGCACCGCCTGCCCGATGGCCGCGGCCAGGGCCACCCACGGGACGACGGCGAGATCGGACCAGCCCGTCTTCGCGGGGACGAGCAACGGGTGGGCCAGGAGCAGGATGCCGATGACGACGGCGGAACCGGTCAGCGCGGGGGTCTTGTCGCTGCGCAGGGAGAACCTGAACATGGCGACGACCAGGGCGATGCCCAGCAGGCTGTCGGAGGAGGTCGCGGCCAGCTCCGCTATCGCGCCGGCGCAGCACACCGCGACCGGCAGCCATTCGGGCCAGTGCAGGATCGCGGCCACGGCGAAGGCGAGGTAGACGACCGCCGCGATGGCCACCGCGGCGGGCTGGAGATCGGCCGGCTGGTGCATGCTATCGAACGTCATCGCGCATGCGAACAGGACTGCGATAACGAGAATCAGGGCCACGGCCCGGTGCCCGTCGGCCGTCCGCTGGCACCAGTCACGGGCGCGGCCGGTGCGTACCCCGCTGACCGGCCCGGCAATCCCCATAAAAGGACTGTAAGCAGCAGAACGATGAAACGGCAAACGAACTACTCCGGATGCAGTAGGCGCCCGGGCCGATTACTGCGATCACGGCGGGGCGGAACGCACCGTCTGGCCGAAGACAAGCTATATCGCGATCGGCGACCATGGGAGGGTTCATCATCTATGTTACGGGGAGTAATCATGTCAACGCTTGCCCGCTGGTCGTTTCGCCACAAATTTGTGGTGATCGCGGCCTGGGTGCTCCTGCTGGTCGGGCTCAGCGCCCTGTCGCAGGCGGTGAAGAGCGACTACAACGACTCGTTCTCGCTGCCGGGAACCGGCTCGACCACCGCCCAGGACCTGCTCGCCAAGGCCGTGCCGGCCCAGGCCGGGGACTCGGACACCATCGTCTGGCAGGTCAGCGGCGGCACCGTCCGCAACGCCGCGATCGCCGGCCGGATGTCCGCGATGCTCAAGGATGTCGCGGGGATGCCCGAGGTCGCCGCGGTCGTCAGCCCTTACGGCCCGCATGGCGCCAGGCAGATAAGCGCGAACGGCCAGATCGCCTACGCGACGGTCAACTTCACCAAGCAGGCCAACGACCTGCAGAAGGCAGACATCACCCGCGTCATCAACGCCGCCGAGGCGACGAGGGAACCCGGCCTGAACGTCCAGCTAGGCGGCCAGGCCATCGAGAGCAGCGATCAGACCTCGCTGGGGTCCAGTTCCGCGATCGGCGTCCTCGCCGCGGCCGTCGTGCTGTTCATCGCGTTCGGCTCGCTGCTGGCGATGTCGCTGCCGCTGATCACCGCGATAGCGGGGGTGGTCGGTGGCCTGATGGCGATCGCGCCGCTCACCCACGTCACCAACGTGGTCGACTTCGCGCCGATCCTCGGCGCCCTGATCGGGCTCGGTGTCGGCATTGACTATGCGCTGTTCATCGTCACCAGGCACCGCCGGGGCCTGCAGTCCGGGCTGACCCCCGAGGAGGCGGCGGTCACCGCCATCAACACCTCCGGGCGTGCCGTGCTGTTCGCCGGCACCACCGTCTGCATAGCTCTGCTCGGCATCCTGGTCCTCGGCGTCAGCTTCCTGAACGGCCTGGCCATCGCCTCCGCGCTCGTCGTCGTCTTCACGGTCGCCGCGGCCGTGACGCTGCTGCCCGCCATGCTCGGAGTCTTCGGGATGCGGGTCCTCTCTCGCCGGCAGCGTCGCGCCCTCGCCACGGCGGACGCCAGCAAGGCACCACGGGGATTCTGGGCCCGCTGGGCCGACACCGTGCAGCGGCGGCCCGCCGTCATGGTTGCCGCCGCGGCGGTAGCGATGCTCGTGCTGGCGATCCCGGTGCTGTCGCTGCGGCTCGGTGCCTCGGACGCGAGCAACGACCCGTCGTCGAGCACCACCAAGCAGGCGTACGACCTGCTTGCCGACGGCTTCGGGCCGGGGTTCAACGGCCCGCTGATCCTGGTCGCGCAGACCAGCTCGCCGCGGGATGCCGCCGCGCTTAACACCCTTGAGCAGCAGCTGACCAGGGTGCCGGATGTGGTGGACGTCGCCACCCTGGCCGTGGCGCACGGCACTGAGGTCATCCAGGTGACGCCGCGGACCTCACCGGAAGCGACGGCCACCTCCACCCTGATAACCACGCTGCGCAACGACACGATCCCGCCGGCCGAGCACGGCAGCACGCTGCGGGTCTACGTCGGCGGGGAGACGGCGACGTTCGCCGACTTCGCCAGCGTGGTGGGCGCCAAGCTGCCCTGGTTCCTCGTCGCCATCATCGGGCTGAGCTTCCTGCTGCTGGTCGTGGCCTTCCGCAGCCTGCTCATCCCGGCCACCGCGGCGGTGATGAACCTGCTCGCCGCGGGCGCGTCCTTCGGCGTGCTCACCGCGTTCTTCCAGTGGGGCTGGGGGACCAGCTTGTTCGGCATGGGCCAGGCGGGGCCGATCGAGGCGTTCCTCCCTGTCGTGACGCTTGCCATCCTGTTCGGCCTTTCCATGGACTACCAGGTGTTCCTGGTCAGCCGGATGAACGAGGAATGGGCGCACAGCCGCGACAACCACCAGGCGGTCCGCACCGGACAGACGGAGACCGCCCGGGTCATCACCGCCGCCGCGACGATCATGATCTGCGTGTTCCTCACCTTCGCGTTCACTGGCCAGGTGGACATCGCCGAGTTCGGCATCGGGCTGGCCGCCGCGGTGGCCTTGGACGCGTTCATCCTGCGCACCGTGCTGGTGCCCGCGGCGATGCACCTGTTCGGGAACGCCAACTGGTGGCTGCCCCGCTGGCTGGACCGCAGCCTGCCGCACCTGGCAATCGAGCCGCCGGAGGAGGCCCGCCCCGCCTCGGAGGAGCTCGTCCCCGCCAGCCGCTAACTGAGTTCTCCATGATCATGGGTAGTTACGGCCACATACTGATCCGAACTACCCATGATCATGAGACGGTCTGGCGCTTGTGCCGCGAATGGGGCAGGGTGCATGGCATGGAATTCTTGATGAGTCGGCAGTGGTCGTTGATGGAGCGGTTCGATATCACTGACCCGCAGGGGGCGCTCGCATTCGAGGCGCGCGGGCATCTTGGCGCGGAGATCTGGCCCTGTCCCGCAACGGGCAGCTGGTCGCCCAGATGGCCCGTCAGTTCTCACTTCACGAGAAGTTTGCGGTCGACGTAGCCGACTCGGAAAACCCGGCCTTCATCCTGGCCGTCCTGCTGGCCATAGAAGCCATCCACGACGAGCGCGAGAACAATCACCGCTGAGCCCCGCGCCAGATCCCGCCGCAACGACCGATTCGTCCGTTATGGCGGGGAGTATCTGGGCTTAGGCCATGATTGCGTGCCGAAATGGGGCGGGTTCCGCCCCATTTCGGCACACAATAGTTGACTGGATACTCCGCTAGGCGGCTAGGGAGGTGTAGTTGCCTCGCCAGTAGACTAGGGGGACGCCTTCTCCGGTTACTTCGACCTCGCGGACGCGGCCGACGATGATCTCGTGGTCACCGCCGGGGAGACGGGCCTCGACCGTGCAGTCAAGCACCGCGAGCACGCCGTGCAGGCGGGGGCTGCCGGTGCGGCCTGGGCGGTGACGTATCTCGTCCCACGCGCCGGCGAAGCCGCGACGCGCGAAGCTCGCGGATAGGTCCCGCTGCGGTTCGGCGAGCACGTTGACGGCGAACGCGCCGTGTTCCCTGATGGCCTCGAGCGTCAGGCTGGCCAGGTCGAAGCAGACCAGCACCAGCGGCGGGTCCAGCGACAGCGAGGTGACCGCGTTCGCCGTGGTTCCGACTGGGGTGCCGTCCGCCGCGACCGATGTCACCACCGTGACGCCAGTGGCGAAGTGGCCCATGGCCTGGCGGAACTCCGCGGCGGAAACGGCGGAAGTCTCTGCGGCGCGCTCGCTGGTTACGGTCATGCTCACACCTGCCCGTGGTTGGGGGGATAGACGTCGTTGAGCCAGTAGTTGCCGATGTGGTGGTACTTCCAGTCAGCCGGATCATGGCTGGCGTGGGTGCGTGCGTTGCGCCAGTGACGGCTGAGGTCATAGCGTTCGTCGGCGGCGCTGGCGCCGCTGAGCGAGAACAGGTCACTCGCCACTCCCACCGCGACTTCGCTGGCGAATGCCTTGGCTTCCGCGACCGCTATCGAGCCGCGAGCGGCGGCGGCGGCGTCCCGGGGCCGCAGCGTCACCTCATCGAGGGTCGCGGCAGCAGAAGCCAGCAGCGCCTGCGCCGCGCGGACCTGTGCGGCCAGGCGCCCGTAACGGTGAAGGGTGTGCGGGTCGTCGCTCGCGCGCTCGGTCCAGCCGGCCCGTACCGCCTCGAAGAACGGGCGGGCGGTGCCGCGTACGAATGCCCCGGCGTCGCGCAGCGAGCCGCCGGCGATTCCTACCTGAATGGCGGCGTGCACCAGCTGCGTGCGGGCACCGAATTGCTGCGGGGCGCAGAACGCGTCCTGGTAGGACAGGATCAGCCCGGGATCGACGGGTACCTCATCGAAGGCGGCTGATCCGCTGACCGTTGCGCGCTGCCCCATGACGTTCCAGTCGTCGTCGAGCTCGACGCCGGGGGAGTCGCGCGGCACGAATGCCAGCACCAGGCGGTCGGCGTCGTCAAGCGCGCTGACTCCGATCCAGCGGGCAGTGAGCGAACCGGTCGTGTAGTACTTGCGGCCGGTGAGCCGGGGGCCGTCGCTGCCGGCACCGTCATGCAGCCTGGTCTTCAGGTCCTGGGCGTGCTGGCCACCGCGTTCGGCGAGGCCGTTGCCGAACCTGCCGCCGGCCAGCACCTCGGCGAAGAGGCGTCGCCGCTGCTCAACCGTGCCGAGGACCGCGATCACGTCGGCGAACAGGAAATGCGCCTGCGGCACCTGGGCGATCGCCGGATCCACCTCCGCGATGGTGCGCACCACCTCGGCCAGCACGCTGGCAGGCAGCTCAGGGCCGCCGTACGCGCGCGGCACGGTGATGCCAAGCAGGCCGCTTACGTCGAGGGCGGCGAGTTCACGGACGGGTACGGCACCGGCACGGTCCCGCTCGATCACCCCGGCCGCGATTGACTCGGCGTACGTCCGTGCCGCCGTCACCGCCGCCTCGCCCGTCGTGAGCGCGGGGACGGTCATCGGACCGCCACCGCCTGCAGGGAGCGCAGCGCCGGCAGCACGCCCTCACCGGCGTGGTAGACCTCTTCGAGGTGCGGGTACCCGGACAGGATGAACTCGTCGATGCCGAGCAGGTGGTACTCGAGCATGCGCTCGGCGACCTCCTGATAGCTGCCGACGAGCGCGGTGCCCGCGCCGCCGCGGACCAGGCCGACGCCCGCCCAGAGGTTCGGGTAGATCTCCAGGTTGTCCGTCCGGCCGTTGTGCAGGGCGGACATGCGGCGCTGGCCCTCGGACCCGGACGCCTGCTGTATCGCCTGCGCGCGCTCGATCGCCTCCGCGGACAGGCCATCGAGCAGCCGGTGCGCCTGCGCCCATGCCTCCGCGGCCGTCTGCCTGGCGATAACGTGCAGCCGGATGCCGAACCGGAGCTTGCGGCGGTGTTCCCTCGCGCGCTCGCGCACCTGGTCGAGCTTCTCGGTCACCGCCGCGGGCGGCTCGCCCCAGGTCAGGTAGACATCGGCGTACCGTGCCGCGATGTCGATCGCATCAGGCGAGGAGCCGCCGAGGTAGATCTGCGGCCAGACCGGGGCGGGGATGATCTGGGCATCCCTGATGTCGTAATGCTCGCCGGCGAAGTCGACCGGCTTGCCTGTCCACAGTTCGCGGAAGATGTGCAGGAACTCACCGGCCCGCCGGTACCTGGCGCGCTTGTCCAGGTGGTCACCGAACCGGCGCTGCTCGGCGTCGTCCCCGCCGGTCACGATGTTCAGCAGCAGCCGGCCCGCCGAGACCCGCTGATAGGTAGCCGCCATGTGCGCCGCCAGGGTCGGGGACATGAGGCCGGGCCTGGCCGCGACCAGGAACTTGAAGGTGGAGGTGACCTGGGTGAGCGCGGCGGTCATCAGCCATGCGTCCTCGCACCACGAGCTTGTCGGCGTGAGCGCCCCGGCGAAGCCGAGCTGCTCCGCCGACCGGGCGATCTGTCCTATGTAGCCGACATCGGGCGCCCGCTCCGACCCCCCGGCGGTGACGCGGCTGCCCGCCGAACCCACCGCGTTCCCCAGGCTCAGGTCGGTGCGCGAGTCGCCGTTGGTGGGCAGGAACCAGTGCGGCACGATGCCTGTGCCTGTCACGTCTGCGGTCATGCTTCGACGGTAGCCAGGCAAACGCCGCAGGTCGAGACGGTTTTAACGACCACTATAAAGGGAAATCCTGTAATATAGACCTGAAAGGTAGGGAATATGCGTGTTGAGCAGCTTGAGTACATCCGGGCGGTGACCCGGCTTGGCTCGCTGCGGCGCGCCGCCGAGGAACTACATCTGTCCCAGCCCGCGCTGAGCGAGACGGTGCGGAACCTGGAGCGCGAGCTCGGCGTGGAACTGCTCGAGCGACGGCAGTCCGGTGCCAAGATCAGCGCGGCCGGGAAGGAGCTGCTGCCGTACATCGAGACGGCCCTTGAGGCCGTTGACCGGCTCCGGTCCGCGGCGGGCAACTATCACCGCTCCGCCCGGATGATCCGGGTCGGCACGGTCAACACCGCGACGGTGCCGCTGCTGGTGCCGGCGGTCTCGCGGTTCCGCGAGCTGCACCCGCGGACCCCGGTCGAGGTCGTCTCCGCGCAGCAGGACGACATCCACCAGTCGCTGCGTGAGGGGAGCATGGACCTGGGCCTGGTCAACTACCTGCGCGGCGATGACTACCCGCCCGACTTCGAGTCGACCGAGCTGCTCTGCGGCAAGCCGGTGGTCTGCATCCGGGCGGACAGCTCCATGGCCGCCCTGCGCGAGGTGGGCGTGGACGACCTGCTGGCCTCGCCGCTGGTGATGATGCGGTCCGGCTACGTCATGCACCGCTTCGTGCACCGGCTGCTCGGCGACCGCACGCCGGCCTCCTCCTATACCACCGACGGCGCCGAGATGGGCAAGCTGATGGTGGCCGAGGGCCTTGGCGCCACCATCCTGCCCGACTTCAGCGTGATCAACGACCCGCTTGAGCGGAGCGGGGCGATCACGTACCGGCCGCTGCGGTCGGGCGGGGAGGATGTGCTGCTCGTGATGCAGCGCCGCCGGTCCGCGTCGACCTCGCAGGCCATGCACGACCTGCACCGCATGTTCGTCACCAGGGCACATGCTTCCCAGCGCTCCCAGCGTAACCAGCGCGGTGACCGGTCATCGGTAATCACGGCAGGGTGATCGGAATCGCCTGCTATGCCCGGACTTGGCAGGCTATTCCTAGTATGTCTATAGTGTTGATAGGAATTAGTTATCCGGATCGCCTCAGCGGGATCCCAAGGAGAGGAGGCCGACCGCAGATGCTAGTTTCCCGCCGCCACGTCGACCTCCGTCGCACCGCCAGCTGCCTGTGTCGGTGAACTGACTCGGGACATCGCGGTCCCTTCGCGCTCTTCTGCCTTCCGACTGCCTGGGCTCCTGCCTGTCCGGGCTGACATCTCCGGAGAACCCCTATGCCCGCACGAGCACGCCCGCTGCACTACGCGGCGTTCGTGATGAACACCACCGGCCACATCATCCAGGGCACCTGGCGCCGGCCCACGGCCCACCAGACCGACTTCAACGACCTCGAGCACTGGGTAGGCCTGGTCAAGACGCTGGAGCGGGCGAAGTTCGACGCCGTCTTCTTCGCGGACGTGACCGGGCTCTACGCGCCCTACCGTGGCGACGAGCGCAAGTACTTCGAGGCCGGGCTCCAGGTGCCGAGCAACGATCCGTCGGTGCTCGCCAGCGCGCTCGCGTACGTCACCGAGCACCTCGGCATCGCCTTCACCGCCTCGATCCTGCAAGAGCATCCGTTCAACTTCGCTCGCCGTATCTCCACCCTCGATCACGCCAGCAAGGGCCGGATCGCGTGGAACATCGTCACCAACTACCTGCCGAATGCCTCACGCAACTTCGGGCAGGACGGGCTGACCAAGCACGACGAGCGGTACGCCTGGGCGGACGAGTACACCGACGTGACCTACAAGCTCTGGGAGGGCTCCTGGGAGGAAGACGCCCTGATCCAGGACCGGGAGACCGGCATACACGCCGACTACGGCAAGGTGCACAGGATCAACCACGAGGGCCCTCGCTACAAGGTCGAGGGACCGCATCTGGTGAGCCCGTCCCCCCAGCGCACCCCGCTGCTGTTCCAGGCCGGCGCCTCAGAAGCGGGCCGCACCTTCGCGGCCAGGAACGCTGAGGCCGTCTTCATCCAGTCGCCGAACCTCCACACCGCCGCCCGCGACACCGCGGATATCCGCGCTCGCGCGGTCCGGTACGGGCGCCAGGCCGACGACATCAAGTTCTTCCAGGGTCTCTACGTCGTCCCGGCCTCCACCGAGGCGGAAGCCCGGCGGAAGGCGGCCGAGCTGGACGAATGGATCGACTACGACGCCCAGCTCTCGCACATGTCCGGTGCCGTCGGCATCGACTTCGGGCATGAGGATCTCGACACGCCCGTCGGCGAGCTCACCACCGAGGGCGTGCAGAGCATCGTCGGCTGGATCAAGGACCTCGTCCCTGGGCGGCCCGCTACCCTGCGGGACGTCGCTCACTACACCGCAACCAACAGCCGGATCGTCGGTACGCCCGAGCAGATCGCCGAGGCGCTGGCGCGCTGGCAGGCGGCCGGCGTCGACGGGATCAACCTGGTCAACGCCGAGATCCCCGGGTCGTACGAGGAATTCGCCGACCAGGTCGCGCCGGTGCTCCAGCAGCGCGGCCTGATGCAGCGGGAGTACACCGAGGGCACGCTGCGGCACAAGCTGTTCGGCCGCGGCGACCGGCTGCCCGACCGTCATCCCGCCGCCCGCTACCGAGGCGCCTTCGCGCCACAGCCTGCTCAGCCGCAGCCCGCTTAAGGACTCTCATGAAGCGCCTCATCCTCAACCTGTTCGAGATGAACTGCGTCAGCCACATCACGCATGGCCTGTGGCGGCTGCCGGGAAACAACCGGGAACGGCACAACGACATCGAGTACTGGACCGAACTGGCCAGGCTGCTCGAGGACGGCGGGTTCGACGCGGTCTTCCTCGCCGACGTGGTCGGCACCTACGACGTCTTCCGCGGGTCGGCGGACACGTCGATCAGGGAAGGGCTGCAGATCCCGAACAACGATCCCTCGCTGGTCGTGCCGGCGATGGCCGCGGTCACCAGGCACCTCGGCTTCGGCATCACGTTCTCCACTACGTACGAACCGCCGTTCGCCTGGGCCCGGCGGCTGAGCACGCTGGACCACCTCACCAAGGGCCGGGTCGGCTGGAACATCGTCACGTCGTACCTGCCGAACGCCGCCCGCAACTTCGGGCTCGGCGGGGAGGTGGAGCACGACACCCGGTTCGAGATCGCCGATGAGTACCTCGACGTCCTGTACAAGCTCTGGGAGGGCTCGTGGGACGACGACGCGATCGTCGCGGACCGGCAGAACAACGTCTTCGCCGACCCGGACCGGATCCGTCCGATTGACCACGAGGGAAAGTACTTCAAGGTCGAGGGCCCGCACCTGCCGTCGCCGAGCAGGCAGCGGACTCCGGTGCTGTTCACCGCCACCGCGTCGGGCGCCGGCACTACGTTCGCGGGCAAGCACGCCGAGGTGGTGTTCACCGGCGGCCCCTTCCTGCGGCAGACGATCGCGAACATCCGCGAAGCCGCGGTTGAGGCCGGGCGCCTGGCGGACGACGTCAAGTTCATCACGACCGCGGGCGTCATCGTGGGGCGGACCGAGGCCGAGGCCGCGGCCAAGCTCGCACGGTTCCAGCGGCTGTCCAGCCCTGACGGCTACCTGGCGCACGCGAGCCTGCCGTTCGACCCGACCACGCTCGCGCCGGACACCAGGCTCAAGGATGTCGCAGGTCCCGATGGCGGGGTCGGCCGCCGGCGTGTCGCCAACCCCGAGCAGACCGTCGGGGAGTTCCTGGCCGGCTTCGGTGACCTGTCCCGGCACCCGCTGTTCGCGGTGGGCACGCCCGAGGTGGTAGCCGACGCCATCGAGGGCTGGCTCGACGACGACGGCATCGACGGCATCAACCTTCTCCAGTACCACTCCTACGACACCGCCAGGGACTTCATCGAGCTGGTCGTGCCCGTCCTGCGCGAACGCGGCAGGCTACGGACGTCCTACGACCCGGACGAATCCCTGCGCGACCGCATCTCCGGCGCCGGAGACCGCCTGCCCGACCGCCACTACGGAACCCGGTACCGCGGTGGAGCCCACCTGCCCGTGACCGAGCGGCGTGCCGCCCTCAGTGCTTGATCAACTAAGCGCCTGATCCAGGAGAAGACATGACCACCAGAACCAGACAGCTACGGCTCGCCGCGGTCGCGGCTGGCGCCCTGCTCGTGAGCGGGCTGCTCGCTGGCTGCGCCGCCAACGGCGGCGGCACCGCCGCGGCCGCCACCGGCGGCACCGAGGTCCAGGGCGGCACGATCGTCTACGGCCATGAGCAGGAGCCGCCCTGCCTGTACGGCGGCTGGCTGCAGGAGGCGTACATCGACCGCAACATCCTCGACTCGCTGGTGACCGAGGCGAACAACGGATCGATCGAGCCGTGGCTCGCCACCAGCTGGACCATCTCCAGCAATGGGCTGATCTACACCTTCCACCTCAAGCCGGGGGTGAAGTTCACCGACGGAACCCCGCTCAACGCCCAGGCAGTCGCCTACAACTTCAACTACTGGCAGAACGGCGGTAACAGCACCGCCCAGGTATCGATGGATCCGTACTACAAGTCGGCGACGGCCACCAACGCGACCACCGTGCAGGTGACGCTGAACCAGCCCTTCTACCAGTTGCTGACCATGCTCAGCCAGGCCTACTTCGGCATCCAGTCACCGACGGCCCTCAAGCGGAGCGCCGAGGCGAACTGCGACGACCCGATCGGCTCGGGCGCGTTCTCGGTGCAGAAGTGGATTCACGGTCAGGAGGTCATCCTGGTCAGGAACCCGAACTACACGTCCTGGCCGGCTACCGCGCTGCACAAGGGCCCGGCCATCGTCGATCAGGTGGACTGGAAGTTCCTGCCCGACCCGACCGAACGCTACGAGTCGCTGGTGACGGGAGAGACCAACGTCATCTACGACATCCCGACCGTCGACTGGCAGAACGCAAAGGAAAACTTCCAGGTCACGCAGTACATCACGCCAGGCAAGCCGGTCTCCCTCTACCTGAACACGATCGAGGGCCCGTTCACCAGCGTGCAGGTACGGCAGGCGTTCGCCTACGGCGCCAACCGCCAGGCCGACGTCGAGGCGGCGTTCCACGGCGTGATCCCGTTCGAGAACAACCCCTCGGTCAGCCGGGCAACCCCCGGCTACGACGCGGCGGTCGACAGCGCGTACCCGTACGACCCGGCCAAGGCGGAGCAGCTGCTTGCCCAGGCCGGCTACGCCAAGCGGGACGCGGCCGGCTACCTGGTCAACGCCGCGGGCAAGGAACTCGACGTGAAGCTCGCCTACCCGGCGGGCTCGGTCATCACCGACGAGGGCGCGACGCTGCTGCAGATCCTGCAGCAGCAGTGGAAGCAGGTCGGCTTCAACGTCACGCTGATCCCTGAGACCCAGGCGCAGACGTTCGGCGGCACGTTCTCCACCCCGCAGTCATACGACGCGCAGCCGTGGTACTGGACCAGCCCGAGCCCGGCGATCTTGTGGATCGTCTGGCGCCCGAGCACCAAGTCTGACCCGAACTACAGCAACTCCTCCTTCTACAACAACAGCGACCTCGGCACGCTGATCGCGGACGGCAACACCGCCCCGACCACCACGGAGGCGGACCAGTACTACGGGCAGGCCCAGCAGCTCATCCAGAACGAGGCGGCTGCCGTCGGCCTTTATGACCAGACGATGACGATCGCGGTCGCGAAGAACCTGCACGACGTCTGGCTCGAGAAGAGCCAGGGCGAGCCGGTCTTCGAAGACGCGTACTTCACGAAATAAGGGCGGCCCATGAAGACACCTCGACGGATCGTGGTGAAGGTCGCCGGGGCGGTGCTCGTCCTGATCGCCGCGGCATCGGTCACGTTCTTCGCCCAGCTGCTGGTCCCCGGCAGCCGCGCGACCGTCATCCTGAACGAGCAGAACGGCCGGGCCCAGCAGTGGACGCCCGCGCAGCTGGCGCCGGTCAACAAGGAGTTCGGCTTCAGCAAGCCGATCATCGTCCAGTACCTGGACTACGTCGGGGGGCTGTTCCGCGGCAACCTCGGTACGTCATTCACGCAGTACAAGCCGGTCACCCAGGTCATCGGCGCCGAGCTGGCGCCGAGCCTGGTGCTCACCGTCGCCGCGCTCATCACCGCGTGGGTGCTCACCCTCGTGGTGACGCTGCTGACAGTGAGGCGGGGCAGGTTCATCACCGCTCTCGGCTCGGGGTGGGAGGCGCTGACCGCGAGCCTGCCTGCCTACTGGCTGGGGGTGGTCCTGCTGGTCGTGTTCGCCGTCGAGATCCGGATCTTCCCCGTCATCGGGGGGACCAGCCCGATGGGCACGGTCCTGCCGGTGCTCACCCTGGCGATCCCGCTGGCCGGCTTCCTCGGCCAGGTCACCAGGGACGAGTTCGAGAAGGTACTCGACCAGCCGTTCATCACGACCGCCCGCACACGCGGCATGAGCGACACGGCGGTACGGCTCAAGCACGCGCTGCGGCATTCGATCCTGCCGGCCATCACCTTGTCCGGCTGGGCGCTGGGCGCGCTCGTCTCCGGCGCGGTCATCGTAGAGAATGTCTTCGGCCGTCCCGGCATCGGCCAGGTACTTGTCAACGCCGTCAACACGCGGGACGTCCCCACCGTGTCGGGCATCGTCCTGGTGATAGCCGCCGTGTACGTCGTCGCGAACCTGCTGGTCGACATCGCCTACTCCATCGTCGACCCGCGGCTGCGTGCCTCATGACCAGCGTTACGGCTCTCCCTCCCGCGAGCGGCCGGGCTCCCGATAGCGGCCGGGCATGGCGCACTGGCCGCCGCATCCGGGTCCGGGTCCGGCTTGGCACCGTCGTGCCGTTGCTGATCGTCGTGCTGCTCCTGGTGGCGGCGATAGCGCCCGGCCTGCTCACCACGCGCAGCCCGAACGGCATCGACATCGAGCACACCCTGCTGGCGCCGTCGCTCAGCCATCCGTTCGGCACCGACGACGCCGGGCGTGACCTGTACACCCGGGTCATCTACGGTGCACGCGAGTCACTCGGCATCGGCCTGGGCGCGACCGGGCTTGCCATGTCGATCGCGATCCTGCTCGGGTTCGCCGCCGGGCTCGCCGGGGGAGTGGTCGACGCTGTGATCGGCAGGATCCTGGAGGTCTCATTCGCGTTTCCCGTCCTCCTGCTGGCGCTGCTGCTGATCGCCATCCGCGGCCCGTCGCTCACCACCGAGATCGTCGCCGTCGGCATCGGCTCCGCGCCCGGATACGCGCGCATGGTCCGCGGCCAGGTGCTGAACGTCCGCCAGGCCCCCTATATCGAGGCGGCGAGTGCGCTCGGGCACCGCCGCCTGGCCGTGATCCGCCGGCATCTGTTCCCCAACGCGATGCGGCCGCTGGTCGCCATGATCACGCTCGGCGTCGGCCAGTCGATCGTGTGGGCGTCGAGCCTGTCGTTCCTCGGCCTCGGGGTGGCCCCCCCGAGCCCCGAATGGGGCGCGCTGCTCGACTCGGGCCGCATGTACATCACCACCTCGTGGTGGCTGGAGGTCATGCCCGGCCTGGTCATCGTCGTGGTCGCACTCTCGGTCACCTCACTGGGCCGCACGCTGCAGCACCGACTGGAAGGAGCCGCCCGGTGACCGACATCGAAACCGGATTCGCAGACCCCATCGAGCAGGGCATCGAGCAGGGCATCGAGCGGGCCGTCGCTGACGACGGTGCCCCGCTGCTGACCGTCGAGGGCCTGCGGGTCTGGTTCGGCAGCGCCGAGGTCGTCAAGGGCATCTCGTTCACCACCCGGCCGGGGCGGTGCCTGGCCATCGTGGGCGAGTCGGGCTCAGGCAAGAGCGTGACCGCGCGTACGCTCGTCGGCCTCACCGGATCCGGCGCCCAGGTCCAGGCCGGCCGGATCGACCTCGCCGGTACCGACCTGACCCGTCAGACGGAACGATCGTGGCGCTCGATCAGGGGCCGCCAGATCGGGTTCATCCTGCAAGACGCCCTGGTCTCGCTCGATCAGCTGCGCCGGGTCGGCGACGAGGTGGCCGAGCCGCTCAAGGTGCACGGCTGGGGTACCAGGGAGGCACGGGCGCGCAAGGTGGTTGACCTGCTCGCCTCCGTCGGCGTGCCCGAGCCGGAAATGAGGGCCAGGCAGCGGCCGTACGAGCTTTCCGGCGGGCTGCGGCAGCGGGCGCTTATCGCCTCCGCGATCGCGCTCGACCCTACGCTCATCGTCGCCGACGAGCCGACTACCGCGCTGGACGTCACGATTCAGGCCCAGGTGCTCGACCTGCTCGCCGAATCCAAGGCACGAGGCACGTCGATCATCTTGATCAGCCACGACCTGTCGGTCGTCGCCCGGCTGGCCGATGAAGTACTGGTCATGCGCGACGGCTGCGTCGTCGAGCACGGCGTGGCGCACCAGGTGCTGCACCAGCCACGGCACGAGTACACGCAGGCGCTGCTCGATGCCATCCCCTCCGAGCACACCCGAGGCACCAGGCTGGTGCGGCCCGCCTCGGACGCGACCGTCGTGGCACGGACCCGCGAGCCCGTCGACCGTGATCGCCCCTTGCTGGAGGCACGGCACATCACCAAGGTGTTCCGCGGCCCGGACAAGGTCGACCGGACGGTCGTCGATGACGTGTCGTTCGAGCTATTCACCGGCGAGACACTCGGCATCGTCGGCGAATCGGGATCTGGCAAGACCACGAGCGCACGGATCGCGCTGGCCCTGCTGCAGCCCACCTCCGGCGACGTGCTGCTGCGGGGGCAGCCGTGGTCCACGCTGCCGCCGGCGCGACGCCGGCCGCTTCGCAAGCAGATCGGCGTCATCTACCAGGACCCGCTGAGCTCCTTCGACCCGCGCTGGCACGTCGGCCGCATCCTCGCTGACGCGCTGCGCACGGGAAACCGCCCGCCGTCATCGAAGGCGGAAGCGCGAGCACGCGCCATCCGCCTGCTTGAGCAGGTCGGGCTGAGCGCGGAGCACCTGTCCGCCGCGCCGTTGCGGCTGTCCGGCGGGCAGCGGCAGCGCGTCTCCATCGCGCGGGCACTGGCGCCCGAGCCCGAGGTGATCATCTGCGACGAGCCGGTCTCCGCGCTGGACGTGTCGATCCAGGCCCAGGTGCTTGACCTGCTCACCGATCTGCAGGACGAGCTGGGGGTCAGCTACCTGTTCATCTCCCACGACCTCGGCGTCATCCACCACATGAGCGACCGCGTCCTGGTGATGAAGGACGGCCTTGTGGTCGAGTCGGGCACCGCTGACGAGATCTTCGAGCGCCCCGCCCACCCCTACACCCAGCGCCTCCTGACCGCCCTCCCACGCCTCACCACCGCAGCAAACCAATGATCATGGGTAGTTCTTGACCAAATACCGGTCAGAACTACCCATGATCATGAAACACAGCTTTAGCTGAGCGCTTCGCTTACCGGGAGGTCCAGGCGGTACTTCTGGATGGCCTGGGCCGGGATCGATGCGTCTACCGCGCCGCTTCGCGCCAGCTCCCAGAGGACCGCTACCGCGATGGACTCGGCGTCCACGTTGAAGAAGCGCCGCGCCGCGGGCCGGGTGTCGGAGAAGCCGAAGCCGTCCGTCCCGAGCGAGGTGTAAGCGCCCGGCACCCAGCGGGCGATCTGGTCCGGCACCGCCCGGATCCAGTCCGACACCGCCACCACCGGGCCCGGCACGTCCTCAAGTGCCGAGGTCACGTAAGGCACCCGGGCCGGCTCCGAAGGGTGCAGCATGTTCCACTGCTCGCACGCCAGCCCGTCGCGCCGCAGCTCGGTCCAGGACGTCGCGGACCACACGGACGCGGAGACGCCCCAGTCCGACTCCAGGAGCGACGCGGCGGCCACCGCTGAACGCAGCGCCACGCCGGACGCCAGTATCTGCGCGGACGGCTCACCGTGGCGTTCTGCTTCGTGGTACCGGTAGAGGCCCCGCAGGATGCCTTCTTCCAGCCCAGCCACTTCCGACGGCATGGCGGGCTGCGCGTACGGCTCGTTGTAGACGGTGAGGTAGTAGAAGATGTTCTCGCCGTCCGGGTGCTCGGGGGTGGCGTCGTACATCCGCCGCAGCGCGTCCTTCACCACGACCGCCAGCTCGTACGCCCAGCCGCAGTCGTAGGACACGCACGCCTCGGAGACCGAGGCGAGCAGGACCGAGTGGCCGTCGTTGTGCTGCAGGCCCTCACCGGCCAGCGTGGTCCGGCCCGCGGTGGCGCCCAGCAGGAAGCCTCGCCCGAGCTGGTCGCCGAGCAGCCACATCTCGTCGCCGGTGCGCTGCCAGCCGAACATCGAGTAGAACACGTACACCGGGATCATGTGCGTGCCGTGGGTGGCATACGACGAGCCTGCCGCGATCACCGAGCCCATCGCGCCGGACTCGCTGATGCCCTCGTGCAGGATCTGGCCCTTCACGGACTCCTTGTAGGACAGCAGGAGGTTCCGGTCCACCGCCTCGTACGTCTGGCCGTGCGGGGAGTAGATCTTCGCCGTCGGGAACAGCGAGTCCATGCCGAATGTCCGGGCCTCGTCCGGGATGACGGGGACGAACCGCTCGCCGATCGCCGGGTCCTTCATCAGCTCCTTGAGCAGCCGGACGAACGCCATCGTGGTGGCGACCGCCTGCTTGCCCGACCCCTTGCGCAGCTCGTCGTACACCGCGTCGGCGGGCTGGGGCAGCGACTTGGCCCGTACTACCCGCTTCGGGAGCATTCCGCCGAGGGCGGCACGGCGCTCGAGCATGTACTGGATCTCGTCGGAGTCCTCGCCCGGGTGGTAGTACGGCGGCAGGTCCGCCTCCAGGGCCGCGTCGCTGATCGGCAGGTAGAGCCGGTCGCGGAACTCCTTCAGCTCCGCGATGGTGAGCTTCTTCATCTGGTGCGTGGCGTTCCTGGCCTCGAAATCGGGACCGAGCGTCCACCCCTTGATGGTGTGGGTGAGGATCACCGTCGGCTGGCCGACGTGCTCGCGGGCGGCCTTGAACGCCGCGTACACCTTGCGGTAGTCGTGCCCGCCGCGGGACAGCGTGCGGAGCTCGTCATCCGACATCTGTTCCACCATGGCACGCAGGCGGGGGTCGTCACCGAAGAAGTGCTCACGGATGTACGCGCCAGACTCGACGCTGTAGGTCTGGAACTGGCCGTCCGGCGTGCTGTTCATCTTGTTCACGAGCACGCCGTCGGTGTCCTGCGCGAGCAGCGGGTCCCAGTCCCGGCCCCAGATGACCTTGATCACGTTCCAGCCGGCGCCCCTGAAGTACGCCTCAAGCTCCTGGATGATCTTCCCGTTGCCGCGTACCGGGCCGTCCAGCCGCTGCAGGTTGCAGTTGATGACGAAAGTGAGGTTGTCCAGCTCCTCGCGGGCGGCCAGGCCGATCGCGCCGAGCGCCTCCGGCTCGTCCATCTCGCCGTCGCCGCAGAACGCCCACACGTGGGAGCGCGATGTGTCATGAATCTCACGCCCGAGCAGGTACCGGTTGAACCTGGCCTGGTAGATGGCGTTCAGCGGCCCCAGGCCCATGGACACCGTGGGGAACTCCCAGAAGTCAGGCATCAGCCGCGGGTGCGGGTAGGACGGCAGCCCGCCGCCGGGATGGGACAGCTCCTGCCGGAAGCCGTTCAGCTGCTCCTCGGTCAGCCGCCCCTCGAGGAAGGCCCTGGCGTAGATGCCCGGCGCGGCGTGACCCTGGAAGAACACCTGGTCGCCGGATTCGCCGTGGTCCTTGCCGCGGAAGAAGTGGTTGAAGCCCACCTCGTACAGGCTCGCCGCCGAGGCATACGTGGCGATGTGCCCGCCGACGCCCATTCCCGGCCGGTTCGCCCGCGACACCATGATGGCGGCGTTCCACCGGATGTAGGCACGGATCCGGCGCTCGACGTGCTCGTCGCCGGGGAACCACGGCTCGGCCTCGGGCGCGATCGTGTTGATGAAGTCGGTGGAGCGCAGGCCCGGCACGCCCACCTGCTGCTCGCGGGCCCGCTCCAGCAGCCGGAGCATGACGTACCTGGCCCGGCCGCGGCCACGGGTGCGCACGACCGTGTCGAAAGATTCGACCCATTCGCGGGTTTCGTCCGGGTCGATGTCGGGCAGCTGGGTGGGCAGCCCGTCGCTGATGATAGAGAAACGCTGGCGTCCGGAAGCCACGGGGTAGCCTCGCCTTCCGTTCTGAGTGGTTTGGTCTGATGTGCTCACAAGGTTGTCCAGACCAATTCTGGCCCGGATCGCCGTCGGGCGCATCTCTACCCAAAGGTAGCCGCGTAGCGGGGTGCCGATCGTCTTCGGGGGTGCGGCAGGGTAGTTTCGCCGAAAGCTGATTCTTTCATTACCCTACGTGACACGCGCAGCTATGCGTAACCGGGTCTGGGGCGGGGAGATCAATTTATGGCGGCGGTTTTCCGGCCCGGGGCGATTGCCACTTGCGCACCGGGCCGGGCCAGTGTGAACTGTCCCAAACAAGATGGCTGTCCCAAGCCTGCGATAAGAATGTGGAGGAGGACGTTAGTGAGCGCGACCGCGGGCCAGGCACAGGATGAACGTGGCCAGGCCGAGCGGCTCGGCATTAAGCCGGGCCAGGTGGTGCAGGAGATCGGCTATGACGACGACTGCGATGAGCAGCTTCGCCAGGCGATTTCCCGGGTAGACGGCGTTGAGCTCGTCGACGAGGATTACGAGGATGTGGTCGATGTCGTCCTGCTGTGGTGGCGGGACGAAGACGGCGATCTCGTGGACGCCCTCGTTGACGCTCTGACGCCACTGGCTGACGGGGGGTACATCTGGCTGCTGACGCCGAAGGCAGGCAGGCCAGGCCACGTCGAGCCGAGCGACATTGGCGAGTCCGCACCGACCGCCGGACTTTCTCAGACGTCGAGCGTCAGTGCCGCGAGGGACTGGTCGGGGACCCGTCTCGTTGCCCCCAAGGCCCGCCGTTAGTTTTATAACATCAGAACGGTCCGTGCGACGCGTCCTGCGGCAGATGGCACACTATGGTGCATGACGGTTGAGGTAGGTTCGCACGCGCCCGACTTCGAGCTGAAGGACCAGCACGGCACGTCCGTGCGGCTTTCTTCGTTCCGCGGTGCCAGGAACGTCGTGCTGGTCTTCTACCCGCTGGCCTTCAGCGGGGTCTGCGGCGGTGAGCTCTGCGCACTGCGCGATGATTTCCCCTCGGTCTGGCCGCGAGATGACGTCGAGCTGCTGACGGTGTCGGTGGACTCGATGTTCGCGCACCGGGCCTGGGCGGACGCGGAGAGCTTCTCGTTCGGGATGCTGTCCGACTTCTGGCCGCACGGCGCCGTGGCGTCCTCGTACGGTGTCTTCGACGCCGAGCGCGGCGTGGCTCTGCGGGGGACGTTCATCATCGACATCCTCGGCGTGGTGCGGTGGAAGGTGGTCAACCCGATCCCTGAAGCCCGGGATGTTGCCTCGTACGCGAAGGCGCTGGCTGCGCTGTAACGATGCCGTGTTATCGCTGCGGAGTCCGGCAGACCGATCCGGTGCGCGGGGAGAGTCCCTGGCGCCGCGGTGTGCTCAGGGATCACCTGGTGCTGGTGTGCCCAACGTGCGTCGAGCGTGCCGACTGGGCAGCCGTGCTCGATGCGTGCCCCCGGTGCGCCGGTACGCACCTGATCCGCCGGCTGGACCAGGTGGAGTGCCTGGACTGCGGCCAGATCCGGGACACCGCCGTCGTGGTGGGCGCCAGCGCCCCCGACACGGCCCTAGCAGACGAGGTCGGCCGGGCCCTAGCCCGCGTCCTAGGCCCCAGCCGCATCCCCTGACCCCCCCGCGCCTCGCGAAGCAGCCCCCCGCGCCTCGCGAAGCGGCACAAAGCGGACAAAAACCATGCACGGCCCGCTTTTTGGCGGAAGATCCGTGTTCGACGGAGGGAAAAGAGTCAAAAACGACTACTAATTTTCCGCCGGGCACGGATGTTCCGTGTAAATCTGGCTGATGGCGTCGCCGAGCGGCCGCGCGTGCCCGGTTTGTTGTCATATGTGCCGCCTGGTGGCCGTGGCATGGATGCTGGCGGCGGCCCAGGTAGCCTGAAGGCATGCCCCGGCCTTTCCGATCAGAGCAGCCTGTCCAGCCGACGACTGCCATCCAGCCGACGACTGCCATCCAGCCGAAGGCCGTCCAGCCGGCGGCTGCCGGTCCAGCCGCCGACGAGAAGCCAGTGCTGCCCGCGAAGAGCCGCGACGAGACCGATGTCGGCTGGGGTGAGCCGCCCGAGCCGGACGACGAGGAGCGGCTGCGCCGCGAGCGCCCGCCGCACTGGGATTTATCTGCCGTACTGGGACTTAACGATCCGCTGGCACCTGGACCGGGTTCCAGCAGCACCTTGACCGCCCCGGTGCGGCGTGAGTCCTTCACGGCCAGCACGGCGTCGGCCCAGCGGTCGAGCGGGAAGCGGTGCGTGATGACCGGGGTGAGGTCCAGGCCGGCCGCGACGAAGTCGAAGTAGTGCTCCATGGCGTGCTTCGCGACGCCGTTCACCGTCTCGATGCCGAACCCATTCGACCCGATGACGTGCAGCTCCTTGAAGTACAGCGGGGTCCACTCGAAGCGCTTGGGCGGTTCTACACCGGAGATGACGAGCGTGCCGCCGGTGGCGAGCAGCCGCAGCGACGTCTCCACGGTCTCCGTCGAGCCGATCGTGTCGTAGACGACACCCGGCCCGTCCTGCAGCCAGTCGCGTTTGCTCCACGGCTGAAGCGGAGTCGTGGAGCAGGCGCGGGCGACCTGCGCGACAAGCTCGTCGGGGGAGGTGGACAGCACGGCGTGCGCACCCAGGCGGGTGGCGAGCGCGGCCCGGGCACCTGGCCTGGCCGCGGCCCATACCTGCGCGGCGGGATACAGGTGGCGCAGCAGGGCGATCGCGGCGAAGGCGAGCGTGCCCGAGCCGTAGACCAGGACCGGCTCGCCGTCGCGAGGTGGTGCGAGCAGGATCGAGCGGAGCGAGACGCTGACCGGGTCTGCCAGCACTGCCGCCTCATCGGATACCCCGGACGGGATCGGGAACAGCTGGGAGGGGTGCGCGGCGAACCGCTCGGCATGCGCGCCGAAGGCGGTCGCGCAGTTGCCCAGGTGGATGGAGACCGGCAGGTCGCCGGAGCGGAAGTTGCGGCACCACGGGTACCGGCCGGCCTGGCACGCCTCGCAGGGCGGGTCGATGCCGCGCGGTACGCAGGACAGCCAGGGGTTGAGCACGACCCGCTCGCCGGTGTCGCTGCGGCGGCCGACCACCTCGTGTCCGAGCACATGCGGGAAGGACACCAGCGCGGTGAGCGGGTTGTCCCTGGAGCCGTTCAGCAGGATCTGCTTCACGTCGGAGCCGCACAGCCCGGAGAACGTCGTCTGGACCCGAACCCAGTCCGGCGCCGGCAGCGGCAATTCCGCGATGTCCTCGATGCGCACCGGCGCGAAGCGGGAGACGAACGCGTGCGGGTCGATGCGGCCGCCGATGGTCGAAGCAGCCTCACGGGCCAGGCTGTGCCTGAACACGAGTGCCTTCACGGAATCCTCTTTCGCCGCTGCCACGGAAAGGCGCGGCAGGTTTGCCTGGCGCCCTGGTAAATATGCTCAATCTGGCATATTCGCCAGGCGCGGAGGAAGGTTTGCGGCGCTCCGGCGCTCCGGCGCTCCCGGCGCTCCCGGAGCTCCGGGCGCTCCGGCGGGGCGCAGAGTGCTCTGGCGGCGGGCGCGCTCCGTGTTATCTGCGTCCAGCGGTGTAATCGCCCCATCTCAGGGCAGAGGTCCCGGATGGGCAACCTAGACGAACATCAGCTGCCGTCTTATGTTCCCGGTACTATGGCCGCTACCAGGACGGCGTGCGGCGATACGCTGGCTGCCCTCGGCGACCTGCGGCCCGACCTCGTCGTGCTGGACAATGAGATGAGCGACACCGAGGCCTACGATGTCATCCGGCTGGCGGCGGTCAGCCGGGCCAGCATCCGGCTAGTGGGCACGCGTGCGGGCGTGACGGCCGGCCGGGACGGGCCGTCGCAGCTGGCCCTGGAGGACCTGGCGGCCCTGCGGGCGGTGCGCGGCAGCACGGTGCTGTACCCGTGCGACGCGAACCAGGCGGTCCGGCTCACCGCGGCCCTCGCCGACGTCGGCGGCATCAGTTACCTGCGGGCCAGCCGCGACGATACCCCGGTGATCTACGAGCCCGATGAGGAGTTCCCCATCGGCGGGAGCCGGATGATCCGCCGCGCGCCCGATGACCAGGTCACGCTGGTCGCGGCCGGGGTGACCGTCCACGAGGCACTCGCCGCCGCCGACCTGCTCGCCGATGACGGCATCTCCGCACGGGTGATCGACGCTTACTCAATCAAGCCGATCGACGCCACCACCCTGCAGCAGGCCGCCGTCGATACGGGACGGATCATCACGGTAGAGGACCACCGGCCAGAGGGCGGCCTGGGTGACGCGGTGCTGGACGCACTCGCCGGCACGCCGGCGCTCGTGCAGAAGCTGGCGGTCCGCGAGATGGCGGCGTCGGCGACCGCGGCGCAACAGCTTCAGCTGGCAGGAATCGACATGGTGTCCATCGCCGCCGCGGGCGTGGACCTGGTCATGGGAGACTATGCGAGGCGCTTATGAGCATCCAGACAGTCAGGGTCCTGCTCGACGGCCATGGCCAGCCGTACGCCGAGGAAGCCGGCATCCGCCTGGCAGACCGCCCCAGCCCGCTGTACCAGCTGCTGGTCCTGTCCACGCTGCTCAGCGCCCGGATCGACGCCTCCGTCGCGGTGGCCGCCGCCCGCGAGCTGTTTGCCGCCGGCTACACCACGCCGAAGGCGATGACCAGCGCCAGCTGGCAGGCCCGGGTAGACGCCCTCGGCCGTGGCCATTACCGCCGCTACGACGAGAGCACCGCCACCAGGCTCGGCGACGGCGCCAGCCTGCTCACTGACCGCTGGCACGGCGACCTGCGCCGCCTCCGCGATGAGGCACTCCGTGACCAGGTACGGGGAGCCGCTCCTGCTATCGAGTCGCTGCTCACCGAGTTCCCTGGCATCGGACCGGCCGGCGCGAGCATCTTCCTGCGCGAGGTCCAGGGCATCTGGCCCACGGTGGCTCCTTATGTCGACCCCCTGGTCCTGCGCGGTGCCCGCCGGGTGGGCCTACCCGGCAAGGCGGGTTCCCTGGCCCGGGTCCTGGCCGGCTCGGCCGAGCCGGCCCGCCTCGCCGCCGCCCTGGTCCGCGTGGCCCTGAGCGAGCGCGCGGCCGCCGAGGTCCGCGCCGCCGCCCACCCCTAGCGCAGAACGCCTCGTGGTCCCCGCCCTAGGGATAGCAGGCGGGGTGGGGATAAGCGGTGGTCTTTATGGTCTTCACGGGTGCCATGCTCGTGTTACAAATGAGGTGAGACGGAGGATCTGGGTGACCATTGAGCATCTGGGCCGCGAGGCCGCGGAGCTGCTGAGCCTGACCAACGCGGCCGAGGCCCGGTCCCTGCACCGGCTGGCCGAGATGGCCATGTGGCAGGTGCCGGGATGCTCGGGTGCCAACGCCGTGATCTGGCATGACCGGGAGGCGATAAGCCTCGCGGCCACCCATCCCGATTTCGCCGAGCTCGCCGACCTGCAGCTGAACTCGGGCAGCGGGCCGCTCATCGAGGCTGCCCAGAGCGGTATCCCGGTGACCTGCCTGGATGCGGTGGCGGAGACCCGCTGGCCGGAATTCACGGCGGCCGCCCTCCGCCGGGGCGTACGCTGCTCCGTTGACCTGGTCCAGACCCCGCGCGAGTGGCCGCGCAGCGTGCTGGTGCTTTCCCTGTTCGGGGTGCGTCGTGGTTCGCTCGACGCGGGTGCCAGTCCGGTCGCCGGCGCGCTCGCCGCGTTCGGCGGCGCGATGATCGCGAACGCCACCGCATACGGCGAGGCGCAGCTTACCGCCAGCCAGCTCAAGGACGCCGTGGTGGCCCGCTCCGTCGTGGACCAGGCCAAAGGCATCCTGATGCACGCCCTCGGCTGCGATGCCGAGGAAGCTCTGCGGCGGATGCGCAAGGAATCCCAGCGCGGTCATATCAAGGTCACCGAGGTGGCCCGCCGCGTCCTAGCCGCCTACGGACAAAAAGAATAAGAGCCGGGCCCCTGGGTAGCTGGCGCGCATGGACAAGCGTGTGAGCAAGAAGGGACTGTCATGACACTCACAGGGTCCGTCATCATCGCGTGGCTGGTCATCGGGCTGGTGATCGGCGGGCTGGCGCGGCTGCTCGTGCCGGGCCGTCAGCACATCGGGCTGCTGGTGACGATGCTGATCGGTATCGTGGCCGCGATTCTCGGCGGAATCATCACCACGGCGCTCATCGGGGCCGGTCACACGATCGTCACCTTCGTCGTGGCGCTCATCGCAGCGGCCTTCCTGGTCAGCGCGTTTCACACCCGCGGCTACGGTTATTACCGAGGCCGCAGCAGCCGTAACCGCAGCCGGGCAGGCTACCGGGCCCGCAGCTGGCTGCGCTGGTAACTCCCGCGTAACTCCCCGTGCAGGCGCCGAAGGGCTCACCGGCAGATTGCTGCCGGTGAGCCTTTCACGCAGCTCGCACTAGAATGACCACCAGCTATCCGGAGCTACCCCGTTCACGAGGTTCACACTTGAGCAGTTTCCCCGCCATCGCTGGACTGGCCGAACGGCATGAAGCGCTCCGCCAGGCAGCAGCGCTACCCGGCGCCGACCCTGGCGCCCTGCTGGACGCGGCGTTTGCCGAGCTGGACGGCGCCATCGAGCTGCTGACCTCATGGAGTCCTGATGATGGCGACGCCACGGCCGAGCAGGCCGCGCCCGACAACCTGACCGCGGAGCGGCGGCTGCTGCGTGCGGTCTTCCAGCACGCCCCGGTGCCGCTGCTGGTCCTGGAGCAGGACGGCACGGTACGCCGGGCGAACGGCGCGGCCGGGGAGCTGATCGGTTCCCCGCCCGGCTACGCGACCGGCCGCCCGCTGACCGGCTTCGTCGACCTGCCCTACCGGGCAGTGGTGCAGAGCCAGCTCGCCGCGGTAGCCAGGACCGGTAAGGCCCGCCGGCTGGCCTGCTCGATCCTGGGCGCGTCCGGCCCGGCCCCCGCCACCTTGACCGCGGGCCGCTTCGAGCTCCCTGACGGTCAGATGCTGATAGCGGCCACGCTGCTGGCCAAGGAGGATGGACCCCAGGAGCCCCCCGCTGCCCGCAACGGGGTGAGGTCACAGTCTCAGGGGGTCCCGCCGCCCGAGACGCCCTGGGAGCCCGCCGGGGATCACGCGCTGCGCGCGATGACCAGGCGAATGGACATGGTGACCGCGGTGACGCGGCTGCTGCTTGACAACAGCACCTTCAGCGAGGCGGTCACCCTGCAGCGCTGCGCCCGGCTGCTGGCGGGGGAGATGGCCACCTGGGTCATCGTCGACGTGGAACGCGCGGGCAAGCTGCGCAGGCAGTTCGTGATCGGGCCGCCGGTTGAGGCGGCCGACGAGCTGGCGCGCCAGATGCGCCGCAGCGACCCGGAGCCGGACACCCTGACGGCTCGGGTGCACGCCGCGAGCAAGCCGGTGCTGCTCTCCACCGTCGACGACACCGCGATCCTGGGGCCAGGCCCCGGCGGAACACCGCTGGCCATGCTGCTCGGCGCTACCTCGGTGCTGAGCGTCCCGATTGCCGATGGCGGGACCAGCTACGGGACGCTGACCCTCCTGCGGCTGGCCGCCGATCCGCGGTTCGAGGTCGCTGACCTAGGGTTGCTTGAGGAGATCGGGCAGCACCTCGCCGTGGCGATCCGGGTGGACCGGATGTTCCGGCACCGGTCCGCGGTCGCCGAGGCGCTGCAGGCCAGCCTGCTGCCCGCGACGCTGCCCGACATACCAGGGCTGGACCTGTCGGCGGCTTACCTGCCGGCCGGCGCGGGCCTGGAAGTGAGCGGTGACTTCTACGACGTGTTCCCGGTCCAGGACGGCTGGGGCATCACGATCGGCGACGTCTGCGGCAAGGGCCAGGAGGCGGCGGCGATGACGTCCGCGGCCCGGCATGCCATCCGGGTGCTCGCGGCGTTCACGCCCGATCCGGCCGACGTGCTCGCCAAGGCAAACGAGGTGATGCTGAGCGGCGGCTATGAAGACCGGTTCGTCACCGCCAAGCTCGCCTACCTGAACTGGGATGCGGACGGCCTGCGGGTGCGGATGGCCAGCTCCGGGCATCCGGGCCCGGCGCTGGTTCACCCCGATGGCCGGGTCGACATGCTCGGCGGCGGCGGTATGCCGCTTGGCTTGTTCCCCGCGGGGGAGTTCCCGGAATCGGCGCCGGAGGCGGAGACGTTCCGGCTGCACCCGGGGGATCTGCTGTTCTTCTTCTCCGACGGCGTTACCGACGCGAGGAACGCGGAGCTCGGCTACTTCGAGGAGCGGCTGGCCGATGAGCTGGCCGGCCTGGCCGGCCGGTCCGCTACCGAGACTGCCAGGGCGGTCCAGAACCTGCTCGTCAGCTTCTCCGCGGAGGAGCTTCGCGATGACCTGACCATCCTGGTTGCCCGGGTAACGGACCCGCCGGAAGGTTATTCCTCGTAGATGTCCTCGGTGACCTCGGTCTCGCCGGGAACGTTCTCCGGAGTCGGATTGCCGGTGCCGGCCGGCAGGCCGGCCCGCACCTTGGTGTTCTCCGGGTTCCTGGTGACGTAGGGCGGGTAGGTCACGTTCTCCCTCGTGCCGCCCGGCCGGGTCTCGTAGCGGCGCACGAAGATGCGCCGGCCGATCCAGCCGTAGCTGCGGCGGGGGACGGCCAGCTCGGCGACGCCGATCAGCATGATCACCCAGCCGGCCGTGTGCAGGTTGAAAACGGAGGTGTTGGTCGTCACGGCGAACGCGAGAATCGCGCCTGCGCCGATCAGCAGCAAGCCCATACCGGTTTTCACGATGATCCAGCTCCCATCGGTTCGGTTAGCTGACTACGCAGGTGTGCCAGCGCCCTGCTGAGCAGGCGCGAGACGTGCATCTGGGAGATGCCCAGCCGGTCGCCGATCTCGGTCTGGGTGAGGTTCCCGTAGAACCGCATCACGAGAATGCGCTGCTCGCGCTCCGGCAGTTCCTCCCAGTGCGTGTTCACGGCCTCCATGTCGAGCGCATGCTCCACGGCCGCGTCGTCCTCGCCGATCACGTCGGCGAGCAGCGCGGGATCGTCCCGGTCCGACAGCGGAGCGTCGAGGGAGTACGTGCTGAACACGAGGTCGGCCTGGCGGGCCTCGAGCACGTCGTCCATGCTCGTGCCGAGCCGCTCGGCGAGCTCGGCGTCGGTCGGGGTGCGGCCGAGCTCATGGGTCATGAGCTCGTTTGCCTTGCGCAGCTGGAGCAGCAGTTCCTGCGCCTGCCTGCGCACGTGAATCTGCCACCGCTTGTCGCGGAAATGCCGCTTGATCTCGCCGCTCACGCACGGCTGGGCATAGGCCGACAGGCTGTCGCCAAAGGCGGGGTCATAGTTGTTGATCGCCTTCAGCAGGCCGACATAGCCGACCTGCATCAGGTCCTCGGTCGGCTCGGGGCTGCCGCGATACTGCCGGACGCAGGAGCGGACCAGCCGCTCGTAGCGGTCGACCAGGATGGCGCAGATATCACCGCGCAGTTCGCTCTCGCGCGGCAGTTCGTGCGCACGCACAAGCAGATCGTTGTCGGACAGGTCTCGCAGCTGAGCTTCCACCGCTGTCTCCTCGGGGCAAAGGATGACGGACTCATACGGTGTGCCCGGTCAGTGGCGAATAAACGTCATGTGATGTGACGCTCGTCACACTAATCTGAACCGCGATGGTGACATCGGTCTGCATAAACCGGAGCCCCATGGGAACCCGAGCGCCATGACGACCGCGACCAAGTACCCCGCTGACTGGCGTTCGGCCGGCTCATGCCTGACCGCCGACCCTGACCTGTTCTTCCCCATCTCATCGGCCGGCCGGGCCGGCGAGCAGATCGGGCTGGCGAAGGCCATCTGCCAGCGCTGCACGGTCCAGCGGCAGTGCCTGGAGTTCGCCCAGGAGCATGCCCTCACCTACGGCATCTGGGGCGGCACCACTCCGGAAGACCGGCAGCGGGCTCTCCGTCGCCAGCGGCGTATCGCCCGCTCACGCCCTTGACACAGGAGGCGAGGTTGTTGTTATGCCACGTGGAGCAAGCCCGAAGCGGGAACGGCAGTACGAGCACATCAAGGACAGCCTGAAGAGCCGGGGCGAGGACAACGCGACGGCGGCGGAGATCGCCGCGCGGACGGTCAACAAGGAGCGCGCGCGGGCGGGGGAGACGCGGACGGCCAGCCGGTCCTCCACCCACGACATCTCCTCGTCGCGGCGCGGCGGGCTCCGCTCGCACACCGGCGCCGCGGGCCCCGCCAGGGATCAGCTTTACGCCGAGGCGAAGCGGCGCAACATCAAGGGCCGCTCCGCGATGAGCAAAGCCGAACTCGCGCGGGCGCTGGGCCGTTAGCAGGGATCAGGGCCGTTAGCAGCGATCAGGGCGCTGACGGCACCGGGTCGATCCAGCGCTCGATGCGGGTGAGCAGCTCGTCGGTGTCGACCGGCTTGGTGACGTAGTCGCTGGCGCCGGCGACGATGCTCTTCTCCTTGTCACCTGGCATGGCGCGGGCCGTCACCGCGATGATCGGCAGGGTCGCGAAGGCCGGCATCTGCCGGATCGCGGTCATCGTCGCGTAGCCATCCAGCTCCGGCATCATGACGTCCATGAGGATGAGGTCGACGCCGCCGCCGTCGAGCAGGGCCTCGATGCCCTTGCGGCCGTTCGGTGCCTCGGTCACGCTCATGCCGTGCTGCTCCAGCGTGCTGGTGATGGCGAACACGTTACGGGCGTCGTCGTCGATGACCAGGACCTTCTTCCCGTGCAGCGCCTCGTGGCCTTCGGTCGCGGCGGGCACCCGGGGGGCCGCGTCCGGCGCGGGCTCGCTGATCAGCGGCGGGACATGCTCCGGCTGGGCGGCGGACAGGTGCAGCGTGATCCGCTCGCGCAGCTCATCAAGCGACGGCAGCAGCTCAAGCGAGCGGGAGCCGAACCGCAGCCGGGCCAGCCTTGACTGGGCGGTGTCGAACTTCTCCCTCGTGTGCGCGAGCACGGGCACATCACGCAGGTCGGTGCTCTCCTGCAGCTGCTCGAGAAACGCGAACGCCGACGCGTCCGGCAGGCTCAGGTCGAGCACCACGCACTGGTGCGGCGCCTGGGTGAGCACGCCGATGCCCTGGTCCGGGGTCTCCGCGGTCGAGACCTGGACCGCGCCGTGGATGCCGGCCAGGTCGGAGACCGCGCTGTGCGCGAGCAGGGTGAGCAGGCCGCCGCGGGTGCCCTCGACAACGAGAAGCCGCCGGGTGCCCGGCGGCTCGGGGAATTGCTCCGACTCGGCCCGGCTGGCGCGGGGGAGCTCGGGCAGGGCGTGGGCATCATCCAGCGCCACCAGGGCCGCCTCCGCCTCCTCGGTGGCGCCGGGCAGCTCGGGCGGCAGGAACAGGGTGAACGTGCTGCCGCGGCCGAGTTCGCTCTCCGCGGTGATGCGGCCGCCGAGCAGGGTGCCGACCTCGCGGGCGATCGAAAGCCCCAGCCCGGTGCCGCCGTAGCGGCGGCTGAGCGTGCCGTCGCCCTGCTGGAACGCGCCGAAGATGGTGTCGACGTTATCCGGCGCGATGCCGATGCCGGTGTCCGCCACCTCGAACGCGAGCATCGGCCCGTCGTCGGCCGCGTGCAGGCCGGCCCGGATGGTCACGCCGCCGCGCTCGGTGAACTTGGCGGCGTTGGACAGCAGGTTGCCGAGGACCTGGCGCAGCCGCTGCCGGTCGGTGAACAGCTCGAGCGGCGCGTCCGGGTCGGCCTCGACCGCGAAGTCCAGCCCTTTTTCCGCGGTGACCGGCTGGAACGTGGCCTGGATGTCTTCGAGCAGCGCGCTCAGCGCGAAGTGCTCCGCATGGATGTCCATCCGGCCCGCCTCGACCTTGGACAGGTCGAGGATGTCGTTGATCAGCTGCAGCAGGTCCGAGCCGGCCGAGTGGATGACGTTCGCGTACTCGACCTGCTTGGCGGTCAGGTTGCGGCCCGGGTTCTGTGCGAGCAGGCGCGCCAGGATCAGCAGGCTGTTCAGCGGCGTGCGCAGCTCGTGGGACATATTCGCCAGGAACTGTGACTTGTACTTGGACGCCAGCGCCAGCTGCCTGGCGCGTTCCTCGATTTCCTGCCTTGCCTGCTCGATCTCGGCGTTCTTGGTCTCGATGTCGCGGTTCTGCGCGGCGAGCAGCGCCGCCTTGTCGCCAAGCTCGGCGTTGGAGCGCTGCAGCTCCTCCTGCTGAGCCTGCAGCTCCTCGGACCGCCGCTGGAGCTCCGCGGTCAGCTGCTGGGACTGCTCGAGCAGCGCGTCGGTCCTGGCGTTCGCGATGATCGTGTTCACGTTCACGCCGAGGGTCTCGGTGAGCTGCGCGAGGAAGCTGTTCTGCACCTCGCTGAACGGGCTGAACGAGGCGAGCTCGATCACGCCGAGTACCTGGTCCTCGAACAGGATCGGCAGCACCGCCAGGCAGGCCGGCTGCGCCTCGCCGAGCCCGGAGGAGATCCTGACGTAGCCCTCGGGGACGTCCTTGACCACGATGGACCGCTTGCTGCGGGCCACCTGCCCGATAAGCGACTGGCCAAGCCGGTACTGGACGGGGACCTCCTTCTCCGTGCGCAGGCCGTAGCCGGCGATCAGCCGCAGCCGGGTCTCGCCCTCTGCGTCCGGCTCGGCCAGGAACAGTGTGCCGTGCTGCGCACCGACCAGCGGGGCGAGCTCGTCCATGATCAGCTCACCGACCACGGCCAGGTCACGGTGGCCCTGCATCATGCCGCCGAGCATGGCCAGGTTCGTCTTCAGCCAGTCCTGCTGCTGGTTCGCCCGGATGGTCTCGCGCAGCGACTGGACCATCGCGTTGATGTTGTCCTTCAGTTCGGCGACTTCGCCCTGGGCCTCGACCGAGATCGAGCGGGTAAGGTCCCCGGAGGCGACCGCGCTGGTCACCTCGGCGATCGCGCGCACCTGGCGGGTCAGGTTCCCCGCCAGCTCGTTCACGTTCTCCGTCAGCCGCTTCCACGTGCCGGAGACGCCTTCCACCTCGGCCTGGCCGCCCAGGCGGCCCTCGCTGCCCACCTCGCGGGCAACCCGGGTGACCTCCGCCGCGAACGCGGACAGCTGGTCCACCATCGTGTTGATGGTGGTCTTCAGCTCCAGGATCTCGCCGCGCGCGTTCACGTCGATCTTCTTGGACAGGTCGCCCTGGGCGACCGCGGTGGTGACCTGCGCGATGTTCCGCACCTGGCTGGTCAGGTTGTCGGCCATCGAGTTGACGTTGTCGGTCAGGTCCTTCCAGGTGCCGGACACGCCCTTGACGTCGGCCTGGCCGCCGAGGCGGCCCTCGGTGCCGACCTCGCGTGCCACCCTGGTCACCTCGTCGGCGAACGCGGACAGCGTGCCGACCATGGTATTGATGGTCTGCGCGAGGGCCTTCACCTCGCCCTTGGCATCGACCGTGATCGTCTGGGTCAGGTCGCCGCGGGCGACCGCCGTCGCGACCTGCGCGATCGACCGCACCTGCGCGGTCAGGTTGGACGCCATCACGTTGACGTTGTCGGTCAGGTCTTTCCACGTGCCTGATACGCCGCGGACCACGGCCTGGCCGCCTAGGTTGCCCTCGGTGCCGACCTCGCCGGCCACCCTGGTCACCTCGTCGGCGAACGCGGACAGCTGGTCGACCATCGTGTTGATGGTCTCCTTCAGCTCCAGGATCTCGCCGCGCGCATCGACCCGGATCTTCTGGCTGAGGTCGCCGCGGGCCACCGCCGTGGTCACCTGGGCGATGTTGCGGACCTGGCCGGTCAGGTTGTCGGCCATCGCGTTGACGGACTCGGTCAGGTCCTTCCACGTGCCGGACACACCGGGGACATATGCCTGGCCGCCGAGTTTGCCGTCGGTGCCCACCTCACGGGCCACCCTGGTCACCTCGGAGGTGAACAGGTCAAGCTGGTCGGCCATGCCGTTGAAGACCGTGGTGATCTCGTCCATCAGCGGATCGCCGGTCTCCTTCAGCCGCATGCTGAAGTCGCCGCCGCGCACGGCGGTGAGGCCAGCGAGGAGCTGTTCCAGGCCGGACTTATCCAGCCGTGGCCCGGTCTCCTTCACATCGGTCATTACCTGCTCCGATCTGAATGCGGTCGATGCTCTGCCACGAGAAGTGGGCGATCTGTATTAATGGTAGAACCGCAGGTAACTATCATGGGCCGAACGACGCCAACTGTTTGCGTTTCGCGGTTAGGTTCGAAGAAGCGGGAGTTGTGGTGCCAGCTGACGACGGGTCGCAGCCTGATGATGGGCCGCGGCTTGCCGCTGTCGTGGAGCGGCAGCGACGTGAGCTGGACGAACTGCGCGCTTCCGCGACCGCAAGCACCGTTATCGCGACCGCGGCCGGCATGCTGATGGAGCGGCTCACCTGCACCGCGGCCGAGGCAGTGGCGCAGCTCGAGCGACTGGCTTCCGCTACCGGCGTACCGGTGGCCGAGATGGCCGCGACCGTGGTGGGAACGGACCCGGCTGAGGAGGGCGGTTCTGCTGTTTCTCCTGCTAGCCTGGCTGGTTCCGCTGACGAGGCGACCGGTTTCGCGGATGAGGCGCTGGCAGCGGACGGCGCCGCTATCGCCGCGACGCTGGCCGTGCAGGTCGCGCCGCTCGGGCTGGACGCGGTGGCCGTGTGGCTGTTCACCGCCACCGGTGCCCTGGAACTGCTGGGGGAGTCCGGGCTCGGTAAGGCGGACGCCGAGCGATGGCGGCACATCCCGCCGCAGCTCGACTGCCCGGCGCAGCGCGTCGCGCACGGCAGCCCCGACCTGTGGTGGGAAAAGGGCAGGCCGGACGGAGACGGCGCCCTGGTGACCGGGCCGCCTGAGGCGCCCCGGGTCGTGCTCGCCCTGCGGGAGCGCACCGGTGAGCTGCTCGGGGTCCTTGAGATCCGCTGGCCGGCCGGCGTCGGGATTCCCGGCGAGGGCGGCCTTGCCGACGATGTCCGGCCGCAGCTGCTCGCACTGGCGGCAGGACTCGCCCGGGTGGTCGCGGTGCGGCTGGCGCACGGCGACCTGGCCGCGGCGGAGCCGAGGCCCGCGCTGTACGGGCTGCTGGAGCAGATAGCGGGATCGGTGCTCGTCGTGCGGGCGATCAGGGGGCCTGCCGGGGATGTCGCTGATTTCGCGATCGACTACGTGAGCTCCGGCTACGTTGACCCGGCCGGACGGCCGGTGACGGAGATCACCGGCCTGACCCTGCTTGAGGCTTACCCGCCGACCGTGGCCGGGCACCGCCTGTTCGCGAGGGCGCTGCGGGTGCTGGAAGAGGGCCAGCCCCAGTACGTCGCTGGTCCCCTCATCGAGCCGGTGCCGCTTGCCGATTTCCGCGCGGCCCGGTTCGCGGATGGTGTGGTCTTCACCTGGCGCGCCGCTCCGGAAACCGTCGGCCTGCTCGACAATGTGCAGCGGCTAGGCCGGCTGGGCGGCTGGGAGGAGAACCTGGTCAACGGCACAGCCCGGTGGACGGATTCCGCGTTCGAGATCTTCGGCCTCCAGCCGGGCAACGCCGAGCCCATCCGGATGGCGGACCTGTACAGCTACGTGATCGCAGCCGACAAGGCCGCCGTTCGGCGGCTGGGCGCGGAACTCTCGGCCGAAGCCGGCCCGGAGCCGGTGACCGCCACGTTCCGTATCGTCCGGCCCGATGACTCGTCGTTCCGCCAGATCAGGGTGTTCGCCGAGCCGGTCGCCGACCAGAACGGCACGGTGACCGTGCTGCGCGGCGCGTTCCAGGACGTGTCGGCGCACTATCTCACCCAGGTTGCCCTCGACGCGACCCAGGATCAGCTGGACGTCACGCGGGACCAGCTGGCCGAGGAGCACCTGCTGGCGCTGCGCCTGCAGCGGGCCATCCTGCCGCCGCAGGCACATCCGGTGGAGGCGTCGGGTATCGACGTCGCGGTCAGGTACCGCCCGGCGGGCCATGAGCACCTGGTCGGCGGTGACTGGTACGACACGCTGGTGCTGCCTGGCGGCGACGTGCTGCTCGTCGTGGGCGACGTGGCCGGGCACGGCATCGAGGCGGTGACCGGGATGGTCGCCGCGCGCAACGCGCTGCGCGGTCTTTCCGTCACGGGGGCCGGCCCGGCCGAGCTGATGCGCATGCTCAACGTGACCCTGTGCTACCTGGTATCCGGCGTGATCGGCACCGTCATCTGCGGGATCTACACTCCCGCCACCCGCGGGCTGCGCTGGGCCCGGGCCGGCCACCTGCCGCCGGTGCTGCTTCGTGACGGCACGGCGGCCGTCCAGCCGCTGCCAGAAGGCATCCTGCTCGGCATGGACCCGGACATGCCGTTTACCGAGGCTGTCCTGCAGATGCAGCCGGGGGACACGCTGCTGTTCTTCACCGACGGGCTGATCGAGCGTCGCGGTGAGTCCATCGGGGACGCGCTCGGCGACTTCGTCGCGGCGGCTGGGACCCTGCCCGCAGGCCTGCCCGCCGCCCGCTGCGCGGACCAGATGCTGATCAGCTCGGCGTCGGATACCGACGACGACGCCTGCCTGGTCGCCATACGAATCCTCTGACCCCGATCCTGTATTGCTTATTCGTCTCGGCCGGTGATCGCGTCGCGGGCCTTGTCGACCAGGCCCGCGGCCGGCCCTACCACTTTCTGCACGCCAGGCGTGCCTGGGGTGTTCGGATGCGGGCGGGTCGGCGCGGCGTTCTCGGCAATCGAGAGCAGGCCGCCGAGCTCCTCGGCCTCCAGCTCGGTGACCGCCGACCGCAGCGAGGGCCACACCTGCCGTTCCTCGAAGTCGATATGCGCCCGGGCCGCCGCGGTAAACGCGCGGAGCAGGATGTCGAAGCCGGCGTGACCGGCTTCCATCTGGTCGAGCCTGGCCAGCACCCGCTTGGCTTCCTGCTCCTGAGCGACGCCCCGGTCGGCAAGCACGTCGCCGTCGATCAGGTGCTTGCGCACCGCGGGCCAGAAGTACATTTCCTCCGCGGACTCATGCCTGGAATCGGCGATGATGAGCTGCTCGGTCATCCGCGTGCGCAGGACCAGGCGGGATTCGTCGGCCCCGTCAGCCCCGTCAGCGAGCTCGTCCAGCATCGCCCTGATCTCCCGATGGTCGCGGGCCAGGACATCAAACACATCTGCCATCTGCGTAGCTCCTTCCTTGTCGGGACTCCGTGTCGCGAGCTCAGGACCTCAGCTGCTGGACCGGGTCCCTGAGCAAGGTAGTGGCGATCGCCGGCCTCCGGTGCTGACCGGCCCACTGACCGGCCCACTGACCGGCCCACTGACCGGGCTGGTGACCGGGCTGGTGACCGGGCTGGTGACCGGGCTGGTGACCGCGCGGGAAGGCCGGCGCCTGGACCGCCTCGCCTGGCAGCGGCTGCTCGCCCGGGTCGGCATCGCCGGCGTCCGCGGCGGCTACCTGGATGTCGTCCGCGGCGGCTACCTGGATGTCGTCGGGGACGGTGATGTGCGCCACGCCGCAGCGAGCGTAGGCGGTGCGGACGGCCAGGTCGGTGACCGCCGGGATCTGCACTGGATCGACGATCATCTCGTCGTAGCAGGTGACGCCGGCGTACAGCCGGTTCAGCTGGACCTCCTGCTGGTAGCCGGTGCCGGCCTGCCAGCCGGTGATCGCCAGCACCGGCGCGTGATCCAGCCTGGCGTCCTGCAGCCCGGTCAGCAGGTGCATGCCGCCCGGCCCCGGGGTTGCCAGGCAGACGCCGATCCTCCCGGTCGCCTTGGCGTACCCGCTCGCCATCCGGGCGGCGGTCTCCTCGTGCCGCACCAGGATGAAGCGCACCCTGTCCTGATGCCGTCGCAGCCCTTCCACGATCCCGCTGACGCCGTTACCCGGCATGCCGAAGACTGTGTCGGCGCCCCAGTCGGCGAGCCTCTCGATCAGGGCCTCGGAAGCGATCCGTGCCATGACTTTCCTCTCGTGACGAGCGGCCAGAAGGGCCTCACGTGTCCAGTGCCGCCCCGTTCAAACCCCGCCGGTGCCAGGGCGAGGTTTGCTACCGGCCAGTTCAGGTACATGCACGGGAGTGATTCCCAGGAACAGCGCGCTTGACCGGCTGCAGGACATCGAGGCGCTCACTGACGTGGCGCTGTCCCGCCTCGACGAGCAGCAGCTGCTGAACGTCCTGCTGGACCGGGTCAAGACCATCCTGCGTGCCGACACGGCGGCCGTGCTGCTGCTCGATCACGCGCGCGGCCAGCTGGTGGCCACGGCCGCCAGCGGCATCGAGGACGAGGTCCGCCAGGGCGTCCGTATCCCCGTGGGCGCCGGCTTCGCCGGCCGGATCGCCGCGGAGCGGCATCCGGTCATCCTGCATCAGGTCGACAGCACCACGGTGCACAACCCGCTGCTGGCGGACCGGGGGATCCGCAGCCTGCTCGGCGTGCCGCTGCTGGCCGGGGGCAAGGTGATCGGCGTGCTGCACGTCGGCTCGGTCAGTGACCGCTGGTTCGGGCCCGAGGACGCGGAACTGCTCCAGCTCGCCGCCGACCGGGCGGCGCTCGCCGTGCAGTCCATCCAGTCGCAGGACGACCGGCTGGCCGCACTGGCGCTGCACCGCAGCCTGATCCCGGCGGGACTGCCGCAGGTTCCCGGCGCGCAGTTCGCGGCGCGCTACGTCACCGGCACCGGCAACGTAGGCGGCGACTGGTACGACGTGTTCATCCTCCCCGGCGGGGAGCTCGGCATGGTGATAGGCGACGTGGCGGGCTCCGGCCTGCACGCCGCGGTGATCATGGGCCGGATGCGCAGCGCACTGCGTGCCTACGCGCTGCAGACGACCGATCCCGGCGCGGTACTGCGGCTGCTTGACCGGAAGATCCAGTACTTCGAGCGGGACGCCATGGCTACCGTGCTCTATGCCGTGTACGAGCCGGATACGGGCCGGCTGACGATGTCCTCGGCCGGCCACCTGCCGCCGGTGCTGCTGGTGCCGGGGGAGGAGCCCGATGTAGCCGGGATCGCCGTGGACGTGCCCATCGGTGTCGCCGACGACCATCCGCGCACGTCCACCGTGCTCGAGGTCGCGCCGGGTTCTCTGGTCTGCCTGTATACCGACGGCCTGGTGGAGCGCCGGGACCAGTCGCTCGACACCGGTATCGGCTACCTCGCCGCTGCCCTCGGCACCGTCATGAAGGAGCCGGGGCCGCTGCCACTGGCCGAAGAGGCCTGCATCGCGGTCATGCGCGTGCTGGTTGGTGCCAGTGCCGCCACGGACGACGTGGCGGTGCTGATGATGCACCGCCCCGCCGTCACGTAGCTGGCTGCTGCTTATGCGGCGGCACCGTCATATACCGCTACGGTCTCCGTCGCGATCCGGTCCCAGGAGTACCGTGACTGCGCCCGGTCCGCCGCGGCCACCCCGTATGCCTCCATCAGCATGGGGTGCGCGAGGAGCTGCCGGATGCGGTGCGCCAGCAGGGCCGGCTGCCCCGGCGGGATGAGGATCCCGGTGGTGCCGTCCACCACGGCGTCCACGTGGCCGCCGGTCGGCGGCGCCACGACCGGCTTGCCGCAGGCCATCGCCTCGAGCGAGGTGAGGCCGGCCGGGTCGTAGGAGCAGGTGCTCAGCACCACGTCGGCGGAGCGCAGCAGCGCCGGCATCGACTCGCGGGCCATCGCGCCGGTGAAGATCACCCGGTCGGTGAGGCCGAGCGAGCCAGCCAGGCCCGCCAGGCCCTGGTAGGCGGTGTCGCGTGCGAGCCGCTCCTTGGCCGGCCCGCCGACCACCATCAGCTCGGCGTCGGGAATCCGGGTCAGCGCGCGGAGCAGGGTCTCAAGCGGCGCGCGCTCGGTGAGGTCAGCGGCGGTGAGCAGCCGCGGCCGCCCGTTTCGCTCGGCGGCCGGGCCCTCAGGTGCGAAGGTCTCCGTGTCCACACCGCAAGGCACATACCGCACCAGCTTGCGCGGGACGCCGAGCCTGGTCAGGTCGGACGCGACCGCAGAGCTGGCCGCGACCACGGCATCCGCGCTGCGCCCGATGGCCGGCTCCAGCCGGAACCGTTCCGTTGCCTGTGCGGTGACGGCGTGGTCGCGACGTTCCTCGACGCCGAGCGAGCTGAAGGACTGCACCACGGGGATGTCCATGCCCTGCACCGCGGCGAGCGCGGCCAGCCCGCTGGTCCAGCGGATGGCGTGCACCACGTCGGGCTGCTCGCGCTGCAGGCGGGCCCGCAGCGGCTTGCTGAACGCGGGCACCCGGGCGAGCAGCCCGGCGTCGCCTGGCTTGCCGACCGGTCCCGCCGTGATGTGCTCAACGTGCACGCCGTCGCTGAGCTCGGCGTAATCCGGCACGTCCGGATGGTGCTTCTGCGCGTACACGGTCACCCGGTGGCCCTGGCGGGCAAGAGCCCTGGTGAGCTCGCTGAGCCCGGTGTCGTCCGGACGGGGGGTGCCATCGGCCCGGGGGGTGAGCGGGGTGGCGTGCTGTGCAACGACGGCGATCTTCATCGGTGGGGCTCTCCTGGCTGACGAGTTTTCGTCACGGTGCCGGGCAGAGGTGCCGGAAATGGAAAAATGATGCCTATCCGCACGCTCCGCGACGAACACCATGTCGCGTACAGCGTGCCTGCGTCGTAGGCACCACTACGGACAACTGTATACCGGCCGCACCGTATCGGGCAACCCGGCTCAGCCCGCGATGGCCTCGTCGACCGTGCGGAAGACCGGGATCAGCCGGTCAGCCGTGGTCAGGTGCAGCATCTTCGCGACAGCTTCCTGCGGTGCGACCAGGGCCATCACGCCGCCCTGCCGGTCGAGCGTGCGGTTGGCCTGCAGGATGACGTGCAGCGCCGAGGAATCCATGAACCGCAGGCCGGACAGCTCGAGGATCAGCGTGCCCGGCTCCTGCGCGACCTCGGCGTCCAGGATGCCGCGCAGCTCATCACGGTTGGTGACGTCTGCCTCACCCGTGATCGCCACGAGGGTGTAGGGCTGCCCAGCGGATTCGCGGGCAGTCACGGCGAGCATCAGCAGGTCCACGCCCATGTTGTACCACATTCAGCTGACCGTGAGGATAGCCTGACCGCCGTCCCTGGCCGCTGTTTTCCCACTCATCAGAACGGCCTGTGTGTTACCTCCTGCGTTCCGCGGCACGCTCAGGATGCGAGGTTCATGTGGAGGCGGATAGTGGTGCCGGCATCGCCGGAGCGGATCTCCACCAGGTCGCACACCTGGTGGACCAGCCACAGGCCGTGACCGCCCATGGCGTCGTCGGCGGGGCGGCGGCGCCCGGCGAGGGGATCGGTGATGATGCCCTTGTCCTGGAGCTGGCAGACGATCTCCTTGGCGTCGTGCCAGATGCGCAGCACACCAGGTGAGCCGGCATGTCGCACCGTGTTGGCGGCGACCTCACTGACCGCCAGCACCAGGTCGATGGTGCGGGCCGGGCTGAGCCCGGCTTCCTGAGCGCGACGCTGCACGAGCGCGCGGACCGCGGCGAGGTCAGTGGTGTAGGTAAGGGACATTGCGTGCGCCGGGGAGGGGTATGGGGTGGGGACTCAGCGCGTCTCGTGATTCGGGAGCGCGGGTGCGTGCGATTGCCTCCCTGGCCATCACCGATCACCATACACCGGGCCCGCCGCGCAGTTTGAGGCTGTGCCGGGATGGTAGCTGTGTCCCACAGAGCACATCGGAGGTCTGCATGCGAGCAGGAACCGTCATCCTGATCATCTGGTTCATCATCGGCGCTATCGCGGCCGGTCAGCGTGGTTACTACGGCCACACGGCCCCGAGCTGCTCCAATGGCGGCACGATCATCGTCACGATCCTGGCCGGCCCGCTCAACTACATCGGTGCCAACCCTAAGGTCGTCTGCCATTAGTTCAGGCCCCATGGTCCCCTGGCTACCCGGCGCTTGCAGGGGGAAACATCGGCGTAATCTGCGCGGCGAGCGCACGATGGCCGGACAGCAGCGGCGCCACCACACTACGCCTGCCACATCCACACCGCGCCCACCGCAAGTCGGGCTGGCGGGCGCAGGCCCGTCGTTATCGAGTGCCGAAATGGGGTGGAATCCGCCCCATTTCGGCACACGATCATTCCCCCGACTGCCTTGTCTACTTGCGGAAGGCGTCGTGGGCGGCGTTCTTGACGTGCTCGCCCGCCTGGCGGAGCTGGCCGTCTATGCGGTCAACGTCGCCTTCGGCCTCCAGGCGAGGATCGTCGGTAGCTCGGCCGACCTGCTGCTTGGCGCTGCCCTTGCCTGTGCGGAACATGTTGCGCATCTTGTTCATGAAGCTCATGGTCGCGGCCTCCTTCAAGATTCCGGCTACCCGCGATGCCCGGGTTAACTCCTGGGCCGCCGATCTCGCCGCGCGGCTGGCGGAAATCAACGGCAATGCTGGCGATGCGCGCGGGCGAGTCGGCCAGGTAACGTCGGGGATTGTGGCGGCACGTACCGGTGCGGAGTTCCTGGCGCGGCTTGATGCGACCCGTCGGCACGTCCAGGTGCAGGGCGAGACCATTACCAGCGGCATAGCTGGTCATCCGGCGTTCCGCGGGGTGATCAGGAGCTACGCCCGCCTTTACGACCTGCAGCACGATCCGGCGTACCGGGACGTGCTCACGTATCCGTCGCCTACGAGCGGTGAGCCGGTGGCGACCAGTTTCCTCGTGCCGCGGACCGCGGAGGACCTGGCCAGGCGGCGGGCGGCGTCCGGGCTGTGGGCGGGGAGCAGCTTCGGCATGCTCGGCCGGACCGGGGACTACCTGAACAGCGCGCTGATGGCGCTGGGGTCCGCTTCCCCGCTGCTGGGCGACAACATCCGCCGGTATTACGAGAAGGTCCGCGAAGAAGACCTGCTGTGCACCCACACGCTGATCCCGCCGCAGGCCAACCGAGCCATCCCGGCCAGCCAGCAGGCCGGCGGATCGCTGATGGCACACATCGTGCGCGAAGACGACAACGGCATCGTGCTGCGCGGCGCACGGCTGCTGGCCACCATCGGGCCGTTCGCCGACGAGCTGCTGATACTCCCGTCCACGGTGCTGCGCAACTCGCCAGAAGACAAGCAGTACTCCTTCGCCTGCGCCATCGCCAGCGATACGCCCGGGCTGCGGTACATCTGCCGCGCAATCGGGGAGCATGGCCGCGGCGACCCGCTCGGGTCCAGGTTCGACGAACCGGACGCGGTCGTCGTGTTCGATGACGTGCACGTGCCGTATGAACGGTGCTTCGTGCTAGGCGACCCGGAACTGTGCAACGGGTTCTACACCCAGACGTCGGCCGTCGTGCACATGACGCATCAGGTGCTGGCCCGCACGACCGCCAAGACCGAGTACATCCTCGGGCTGGTCTCGCTGCTGACCGAGGCGATCGGGATCGAGCAGTTCCCGCACGTGCAGGGCGACATCGCGGAGATCATCTCCACGCTGGAGACACTGCGGGCGCTCGGCCGGGCCGCCGAGGCGGATGCCGCGGCTAATGAATTCGGGGTGCTCACCCCCGCCTGGCCGCCGCTGAACACGGCCCGGAACCTCTATCCGAGGCTGTACCAGCGGTTCCCGGAGATCCTGCGCAAGCTCGGCGCCTCCGGGCTGATGGCGCTGCCTGCCGAAGCCGACCTGACGGGCCCGGCGGCCGACGATATAGCGACATACCTGCAGTCGGCCACGCTGGACGGGGCGTCCCGGGTGAAGCTGTTCCGGCTGGTGTGGGACACCTGCATCTCGGCGTTCGCCGGGCGGCAGGCACTGTATGAGTACTACTTCTTCGGGGACCCGGTCCGGATGGCAGGCGCGTACGTGGCCGGCTACGACCGCGAGCCGTACAAGGCGGCCGTCCGCGCGTTCCTCGCCGCTGACGACGCCGCCGCAGTAGACGACGCCGACGCCGTATACGCAGCCGGCGATGCCGATCGCCGCGATGGCTGAGCGGCTCCGCGCGGTCATTGTCGGGGCCGGGCTCGGCGGGCTCGCCGCCGCGGTCGCGCTGACCCGCCGCGGGCTCGACGTGCGCGTGTATGAGCAGGCGGCCGGGCTCGGAGAGGTCGGCGCTGGTATCGCCCTCGCGGTCAACGGGCTGCGGGTGCTCGAAGGACTGGGCCTCGGCCCGCAGGCCCGCCGCTGGGGAGCTCCGATGACCGCGCCGCAGCTGTGCCTGGCCGACGGCCAGCCCATGGCCAGGCCGCCAGGCACGTTTGCGCGGGCCAGGCACAACCTGGGCTTCCACCGGGCCGACCTGCTCGCCGTGCTGGCGGATGCCCTGCCGCCAGGGGTCGTGCGCACCGGCCACCGCTGCACCGGCTTCGCCGGCGGCCAGGTGCAGTTCGCCAGCGGCGCGGCCGCGGCCGCGGACGTGGTGATCGGCGCTGACGGCATCCACTCGGTGCTGCAGGGGTATGCCGTCGAGCCGGCCGAGCCGGTGTATTCAGGGGTGGTCGCCTACCGTGGCGTGATCCCGGCCGCCCTGGTGCCCGCCTGGCCCGCCGGGATGGTGCGGCTGTGGATGGGGGAGGGCAGGCACTTCCTGGTGTACCCGGTGCGTGCCGGGGAGCTGCTGAACTACGTCGGCTTCCTGCCCGCCGCCCAGCTGGACGAGTCGTGGTCGGCCCGTGACCACTCGGCCGCGCTGGCTGAGGGTTTCGCCGGCTGGGACCCGCTCGTCGCCACGATCATCGGCGCGATCGGCGGCAACGGATTCCGCTCCGGGCTGTATGACCGGGCACCGCTGCGCCGGTGGAGTACCGGCAGGCTGACGCTGCTCGGTGACGCCGCGCACCCGATGCTGCCGCACCTGGGCCAGGGCCTCAACCAGGCGCTCGAGGACGCGGTCCCGCTCGCCGCCCTGCTCGGCACCGCCGACCGCGACGACGTGCCGAAGGCCCTGGCTGTCTACGAAACGCTCCGCCTCGAGCGCACAGCACGGGTCCAGCACGCGTCGCGGCTGGACGGCTCCAGCTACGACTCCTCAGGGGAGCGGCTCGGTGACCACTCCTGGATTTACGACTACGACATCCGAGCGGCCCGGTAGGGGCTCACGCCGGTCAGGTACTGGAGTTGATGAACCATGACTGCCAGGGATCATCGGAAACACAGGTCTTCTGCACCAGAATGGATCCGGCGTGCCAGCCGTTGCTCAGATCAATGCAGAGCCCGCTGCTGCCGCTCTGTATCACCCCGGTCGCATTACCGACTTGGGACGCGTACGTATTGAACAGCTCGTTGGGTGTATAGGTGCAGTTGTACAGGATCACCCGGGCGCCTACTGCCTTGGAGTTTCCCGAGATGTTGAGGCAGAGAGCCGACTGGGAGAGCTGGTAGGCGAGCTCGCCGTTGCTGAAGCCGCCCTGTACCTGGAAGCAGTCCAGGTTGCTGCTGGAAGAAGGGGGCTCGAGCTCGGCTGGCCCGGAGTCAGAGAGGGCATCGCCGTTTACCGCCCAGACGTCCAGACTAGTTCTGGCGTCCGGGTAGAAGTAGTTATCGGCGAGGTTCTCGGTGTCGTAGGCACAGCTGCCGGCCACGGCTGGCCGCAGCGGTTTCGCCGTGGCCGCGGACGCGCCCTGCGCCGTTACTGCCAGCGGGATCGAGAGCGCCATTACTGCGCCTAGGGTAAGTGCGGTCGACGTGAGTCGATGTTTTAGTACTGGAGGCGCTAGCGCCATCTTGCCGGTCATGATATTCACTTGTGCTTGTTCCCTCTCCGAAGAAATCGCTGATCTCTTCACTGAGCGTCTCCCGCGCCGCTCACACCTGGATCACACGGTGGTCACGTCCCTTAGCGGGCAGCGCCCGGAACACAATGCCGAGCACTCGCTCGGCGGGGACGTAGCCGATGAGACGGGAGTCCAGGCTCTGCGCCGGGTTGTCGCCGAGGACGACAAGCTGCCCGGCCGGCACCACCAGTTCCCTGGCGGGGCTGGTCGCCGCGGAGATGACCGCTGGCGTGGGCTCTCCGGGTACCGCGGCCACCCTCTTGATCAGCCAGTCGTGCCCAGGCGGTGGCCAGCTGAGCGGCTGCCGGGTGCCGCCGTGGCGCGGATGCTCCATGACCACGATCTGGCCAGTCCGCAGCCGGCCGGCGGTCGCGCGCCGGATCAGCACCCGGTCACCGGTATGCAGCGCCGGCTGCATGCTGGCCCCCTGGACCGTGACCACGGCGATCCTGCGTCGCAGAGCGAGCATGCCCAGGACCGCCGCCATCGGCAGCAATGTCACGGCGGTGACCAGGCAGGCGATCACCCGGCGCTCTTGGCGGAGACCGGGGCGAGGAGCGAGATCAGGTCGTCGAACCTGATGAGCATGAGCCCGATCACCCCTCCGGCCAGGGCGGCTACGGCGACGTCTGCCGCGGCCGGCTGCCCGTGGCCGCGCTGAGCGCAGACCAGGGCGGCCACCAGCAGGCTCAGCAGGCTGGCGTTGCGGACCAGGTGCGGTTTGCTGAGCAGGCGGCCCGAGGTCGCTCCGAAGCAGGCACACCGCGCGCTGATCCCGCGGCGGAGCACCGTCGCGACGCCTAGGACCAGGATGCTCGTCAGCGCGATGGCGAGGACGAGCGCCGAGAAGGTCACCACCGCCGCGCTGGGGGTGTTGACTGCGGTGAGGACACCCGCCGTCGCCGTGCCGGCGGCCACGAGGGCCTCACCGGCAGCGAGTGCCGCTGCCATCGTCGGGAGCAACCCGGGCGGGACCAGCCCTGTCTGCGCTAGGGCGTCCCGGGAGGAGCGGTAGGCGCGGCGCCCGCGCAGCTTGGCAGCGGCCGAGGCCAGGTAGAGGCAGCACGTGGTGGCGAGCACCGCGATCACCAGTTCAGTCATGACCCGCTCCGGTAGTGACCTGATCCGCGGCGTAGCCGCGGGCCTGCAGTTCGAACAGCCGCGCGTAGGTTCCAGTGCTGGCCATGAGGCCGTCATGGCTGCCCTGCTCGGTGATCACCCCGTCGGACAGCACGACGATCAGATCAGCGTCGCGGATCGTGTTCAGCCGATGGGAGATAAGCACGGTCGTCCGGCCGTGCCGGGCCAGGCCGAGCTGCTGACGCATGTCATGTTCGGCCTGGGGGTCCAGCCCGGCGCTCGGCTCGTCCATGATCATGAGGTCCCGGCCGCCGCGCAGATACGCGCGGGCCAGCGCGACCCGCTGCCACTGGCCGCCGGACAGCAGCACACCGGTCTCCGGGTTCTCCCGGTCGGCGTTGTCGAAGTACGTCCGGGTGAGCAGCGTCTGGTACCCCTTCGGCAGCTCGGTCAGCGCCTGGTGAATGCCGGCCTGCCGCGCCGCCGCGTGCAGCAGGCCGTCATCCGGCGCCAGGCTCAGGTCGCCGACCGCGATGTTCTCCGCGGCGGTGAGCTCGTAGGTCATGTAGTCCTGGAACACCGCGCTGATCCGGTCCCGCAATGCGGCTGGCTCCATGTCGCGCAGGTCGGTCCCGTCCCACCGGATCCGGCCGCGGTCCGGGTCGTAAAACCGGCAGAGCAGCTTGACCAGCGTGCTCTTCCCGGCCCCGTTGAGCCCGACCAGCGCGATGGTCTGGCCGTGCGGGATGAAGCAGCTGACCCCGCGCAGTATCCACGGCTTGTCCGGCCCGTACCGGAACCAGACATCCTCCACCTGGATGCCGCGGCGCAGCGCGCTGGCCAGTGCCGGATGAGCAGGGACCGGCAGGTCCGGCGCCGACGAGAGCACCTCCCGGTAGCACTCGAACGTCAGCAGTGCCTGGTACAGCTGGGCCGCGCTGATCATGATGCTGCCGAGGGTGCCGATGGCCGCCGTGAGGGCGGCGATGAGCATCGACACGTCGCCTATCGTCAGGCGGCCGGCCGCGGCGGCGGACACTGCCCACAGCATGCCGCCGGCCGCGGCTGCCGCGCTGATCACGGCCAGCGTGACGTCGGCCGCCAGCGTCCGCCGGTCCGCCTGGCTGCTGGCTCGCTGCATCTCGCCCAGCTCGCGGAGCATCCGGTCCCTGAAGAACGAGCCGAGTCCGAACAGCCTGATCTCCTTGGCCGCGGTACTGCCGGAGATGAGAGTGGCGTAGAAGAACTGCCGGCGCTGGGCATGCGTGATCCCTTGCATGACAGCCGCCTGCCGCCGGGCCGAGGCCTTTTCCAGGAAGAAGGCGGGGATGGCCGCTGTCAGCACGATCGCCGCCATGACCGGGCTCAGCACGATGAGCGCTATCAGGAAGCCGCCCAGGGTGATCGCGGACTGCGCGACAGTGATCCCGCCGGACAGTGCCTGGGCGGGGCCGGATGACCCTGCCTGCTGCGCGAACCTGAGCTTGTCCTGGAATGCCGGGTCCTCGAGGCTGCGCAGCCCGGCCAGGCCGGTCACGGCGGTGAAGATCTCACGTGTCGCTTCCCGCTGAACCGCCCGGCTGGACTGAGCCGACAGGTACTGGCTGATCCTGGGCAGCACCGCGGCAGCCCCTCCCGCAACGCCCAGCGCCGCGGCCAGCGTCAGCACCCGCCCGTGACCATGACCCGCGGTCAGGTCATCCAGGATCGCGCGAAGCAGCCAGGCGGCCGCCACCGGCGCCAGTCCGGCCAGCACCGCCAGGACCAGCAGGCCGCAGCAGGCGCTGCGCCGGGCACGCCAGGCCAGGCCGGCCATCATGGCCAGCGCACCTGCTCGCCCGCTAGTTAGCCGCGGCATGTGCGCCCGATCAGACAGCGGCCGGCGCGGGCAGTACCGCCGGGTCGTGATCGGCCGCCAGCACGGCGCCGTCCGCGCCGAGCGCGAAGAACGCCGGGACGGCCCTTACGCCGAATGCTCGCCCGATCGGACCCTCCGGCGGTTCGGCACAGATACGTGCTACCGCCGTCAGGTCGGCAAGGTACGGCACCGGCTCGGCGGCGGTCTCCCCGATGATCACTGCCAGCACCCCATCGCGCCCGATGCGATGCGCACGCAGGTAGTCCACAAAGGCCGGCGCCCGCTCTGGGCAGACCGAGCAGGTAGGCGAGAAGAAGGCCACGATGCTGAGACCGGCGGATCCCGTCACTTCAACACCATCGGCGTCGGTGGAGGCGAAGGCCTCAGGCACCTGTCCTGCGACGAGGCCGGTACCCGGACTTCTGCCGGGTCCGGCGCCTGCGAGGATCTCGGTGTGCTCGCGCAGTCGGCGGATCACGCCGAAGGTCAGCAGAAGGTCGACGAGGCACAAGGCGCCGACAATGACAGCAGCGCCGGTGAGTATGGCCATGTGTGTTACCAATCGCCGTGAGAAGTAGTATGTTGCGGCCGGTTTAAACACCGGCCGCAACATCATGGATTGCAGATATTCGCGGATGGGCTCAGTAGGCCGACGTCAGGTGCATTTCGTGCCATTTTCCAGGTCACACGGGCCGCGGGTTTCCGCGCACTTTGTATTGACATAAACCCACTGGTACCTAAAGAACCCGTTAACGCAGCCGCATACTACTTCATACTGGTATGGCGAACATACAACCCCGGCCTGGGCAGTTATCCCGGGAACGAGTGTGCTAAGCATCTTGTCGGCCATTGCGTTGATAATGCGCATTCGCTTTTCCTCCTCTGAAGATCAGGCTCCACTGAGCGTCTCCCCGCCCGCTCACACCTGGATCACACCGTGGTCACATCCCTGGCCACCGGGGTGTGCGCCCTGTTACGGTCGAACCGGGGGCGGACTGAAGTGATCTGGGAGTACCGGAGGCACCTGTGACGGCGGCCATGGAGTTCTCCCTGCTGGGCCCGTTGGCCGTGCGTCGTGGCGGGCTGCCGGTGGCGGTCGCGTCCGGCAGGCAGCAGGCGCTGCTCGCCGCATTGCTGCTGAGCTCTGGCCAGGTCGTGCCGGTGGCGGAGCTGACCGAGGTGCTGTGGGGTGCGGCGCCGCCTCGCTGGGCAAAGTCAAGCCTGCAGAATTACGTGATGCGCCTGCGCAGGTCCCTGACGGACGCCGACCCTGGTTCCCTGGCGGACGCCGGCCAAGGCCGGATTACCACCTGGCCCGACGGCTACCTCATCAATGTCAGGCGTGGTGAGCTGGACGTGGATGATTTCCAGGCATTGCTGCCCGATGCCCGCGCAGCCACACGTGTGTGTGCGTGGCCGGAAGCGTCCGCCCTCTTCCGGCGGGCAATCTCGCTATGGCGTGGTCAGCCGCTGTCCGGCATTTCCTCCGACGTGCTGGCACTGCGGGAGATCCCGCGGCTGGCCGAGATGAGGTTGCAGGCGCTCGAAGGGCGAATCGAGGCAGATCTGCATCTCGGGCGGCACGCAGAAGCAATCGCTGAGCTAGAGCAGCTTGCCGCGGCGCATCCGCTGCGGGAGCGCTTTCACGCACTGCTGATGCTCGCTTTCTACCAGGATGGCCAGCAGGCACGAGCGCTCGCCGTGTATCAGAGCGTCCGCCGGGAGCTGGTGCGGGAACTCGGCGTTGAGCCCGGCAGCGAGCTGTGCGTGCTGCAGCAGCACATCCTCAGCGGAGAGCCGGCCGACGCAGTGCTCGACGCCGCGGCCAGCGCCGGACGGGCCTCCGCGGCACTGACGCCGGCTCGCGAGCAGCCCGCCGCGCCTGCGCCTAGACAGCTGCCGTACCCGCCGGGCACCTTCACCGGCCGGGCCGCTGAGCTGGCGGCTCTGGACAGCCTGCTCACCGGCAGCTCGCGGCCGATGTGCGCTATAACCGGAACGGCCGGCGTGGGAAAGACCGCGCTGGCGGTGCACTGGGCGCACCACGTCGCGCACCAGTTCCCCGACGGGCAGCTGTATGCCGACCTGCGTGGCTATGACCCCGGACAGCCGGTGCCCGCTGCCGACGCGCTGGCCGGCTTCCTGCGCGCACTCGGCGTCGCCGGCCAGGACATCCCGGCCGAGGCGGACGAGCGTTCCGCCCGGTATCGCAGCCTGCTGGCCGGACGGCGGATGCTGGTGCTGCTTGACAACGCCGGCGAGGTGGAGCAGGTACGGCCGTTGTTGCCCGGCACCGCCGGCTGCGTGGCGGTGGTGACCAGCCGCGACGCGCTGTCTGGCCTGGTCGCGCGGGACGGCGCGACGCGGCTGGAACTGGACCTGCTGCCGCCGGAAGAAGCGTCCGGCCTGCTGCGGGCACTGATCGGCGAACGTGCCGCGGCCGACCCCGCCGCGACAGCAGCGCTGGCGCAGCGGTGCTGCCGGCTGCACCGGCGATATC